>LNAP01001037.1_pt1 | contig 48020 bp, 41 predicted proteins | sample 602601 | NCBI WGS metagenome assembly LNAP01 (sample SAMN02440304, study PRJNA202911) | soil metagenome | biome: Subtropical and temperate rainforests or woodlands; isolation source: soil samples (1 kg each in a 20% v/v slurry with milli Q water) were... ...
TACCGCGACTGCTGGCACGAAGTTAGTCAGGGCTTCTCCTTCAAGTACGATTGCATTATAATCCTTGACGAAACGAGCTTTACGGCAATTAAGCCTTCTGATCACCCACGTAACATTACTCGATCAAGCTTTCGCCCATTGTCAAATATTCTCCACTGCTGCCCTTTTAGAAGACTTGGGCCGTTTTCAGTCCCAATGTGGCTGATCATTCTCTCAAACCAGCTAAGCATCGTCGGCTTGTTGAATAATTACCACAACAACTACCTAATCCTTTAAAAGCTTTATTACAGGCGATATTAATCTTTCGCCACGGGGGCAAAGTTAGGGATTTAGCCTAACCTGTATTTCAATTCTCTTATACTACTCACCAGGTCACCACTAAAGCTTTTTAAGCTTTCGTTCGATTTGCATGTGTTAAAATATGTTACCAGCGTTCACTCGGAGCCAGAATAAAACCCAATAATTGAATTATAGATGTAATAAAATTACACCTATATAATATAATATCTTTATTTACAGGTAATTAGAGGCTAAAAAATAATTAGTAACGTCGGGAGGGTAGGACTCGAACCTACATCGTCAGGGCATGAGCCTGGTATGTTTCCATTTACAATACCTCCAAGTTATTTCTAACTCTTATAAGAAGTGGGTTTGGTGCCTAAAGCAACGCTTGTTTAAGATAAAATATTGTAACAAAAACAAAAACGTAAGTTATTTATGAAACTTGTTACGCGAGCCAAGGCTTTTTCTAGATTTACGCTCTAAACAAGGGCCTGCTTGGCCGAGGGTATCAATAGTTTTGTTTGCTATATTTATGGAATCGTATTGTTAGTGAAAAAATATTTTAACTAGTGTAGTTTTTTAATTCACCTGAGAGCGACAGGACTCGAACCCGCATCTTTTAACTCGACAAGTTAACTCTTTACCAATTAAGTTACACTCGCTCAGAGTGACAGGACTCGAACCTATAATCTTCTGTTCCCAAAACAGACACATTACCTATTATGCTACACTCTTATTGTGGACGCAATCAGAATCGAACTGATATCTAATACGTGCAAGGTATTGATTTTACCATTAAACTATGCAAACACATAAAGGAGGTGCGCTTTTGTTAGGCCTAACTGGAATCGAACCAATAACCTTTCGTTATGAGCGAAATATTTTACCACTAAACTATAGGAGAAAAAAATTACAAAAAAACCATATATAAAAATATTATATTAGTATAAGTAAACCAACCGTCACCGGTTTAAATTTCTTACCTATCTAAAGTCCTTATAGAGAACTTTTTAAGAAAAACATAAAAATTATTTTCTCGCTTATATGCTTTCAGCAATTATAAAATTTATACGTAGCTACTCGACAATGCCTTAAACAGTACAATCGATTTACCAGTGGTATACATTTCTCAATCCTCTCGTACAAAAGAAACGTTTTTTTAGTTTTTTAAAAAATGACAGATAGGAACCGAACTGTCTCACGACGTTCTAAACCCAACTCACGTACCACTTTAATAGGCGAACAGCCTAACCCTTGGAACCGCCTGCAGCTCCAGGATGTGATGAGTCGACATCGTATTGAAGTTAGGGTATAAATAATATCTATAAACCTATTTTATAATAAAAGCAGGGAAGAATATAAGGATTTATTAAATTAAAAAAAGTAACGGAAGATTCCTTTTTAATATAAAGTTTCCAGTTTTTGCCATCCTTATGCAAATTCAAGCGTAAGCTATATTTTTTTGACAAAATATCAGATAACATTATCAAATCCGCGTAAGAGAATGATTGTGTATGTAATACAAAAGTGTTGTCCCTTTTATTAAAAGAACCGCCATCCATATACCAGTACGCAATAGAAACGGAAGTTATATTTTTCATTAAAAAAAAAGAAATAGATTTTTTACCGCCAAAAGACCCATAAAATTGATTATAATAAAACACAAAAGAAGGGTGGCTATAAGTTTTAAACCAAATAGACTGCCTAAATGTGTCTTTACCAACGTCAATATCTCTAATTTTTGGCGGAGAGTCTACCCAATCTTTAAAAATCAAATAAAGATGATTAATGTAATCTTTAGACGCTAACTTTTGTTCAAATTTAACAGAAGGATTAAAAAAACCAAAAGAATTATTAGATTTTTTTGGAATACCAGCGTCGCCTAACAAAGTCCCGACTAGGACTTCTCTTTGAAAATTAGTAAGGCACAATGTCTTTTTATAAATTTCTAAAGTTTTATTATTCATGTTTTACTATATATACATATTACTAATAGGTCAAAAAAAAATATTTATACTCCCTTTTCCTTTTGTAAAGGAAAACCTACTATCGCTAGCAGGATCAGACTGGATCATCATCCTTAAATCTCACGTTTAAGGAGCTCAGCGTACAGTCGTTGAGGATCCTACTCAAGATTTAAAAAATCTCTTTGGTTTCCTGCGAATTGTCTGCATAGAGAAAGTGTTACACTTTGGTCTTCTCTAATGCTATACCCCTTCTAGAGGACAGAGTTCCTCGCATACAGCTAAGTGCATTCTTTTTTAGTTACCCAAAAAAAGCCCCGATGAGGTACCAAACAAGCCCGTCGATAAGGACTCTTAGGGCCCATTAGCCTGTTATCCCTGACGTACCTTTTATCCGTTAAGCAATAGCCCTTCCACACAGCACTATTGGATCACTATGGCCGACTTTCGTCTCTGATTCGATTTGTCAATCTACCAGTCAAGCAACCTTTTACCATTAAATTTTTAACCAATTTAAAATTAGTTATAATTACCTTTTGCACGCCTTCGTTACTATTTAGAAGGCGACCACCCCAGTCAAACTACCAGTCATAAAATATCCTAATTCTTAGTTAGTTTTAAAAATTAAAAAAGCAATATTTCAACGACGCCTAAACAATTAACTAGCGTTAAAGTCTCATAAGCATATTACTTATTCTACATATTTAATGTTTTGAAAACAATTTATGATTATAGTAAAGGTGTACAGGGTCTTTCCGTCCAATCATTTCTATACTGCATCTTCACAGCAAATTTAATTTCACTAGGCTAGTACTGGAGACAGTGGGGAAGTCGTTATACCATTCATGCAGGTCGGAACTCACCCGACAAGGAATTTCGCTACCTTAGGACCGTTATGGTTACAGCCGCCGTTTACTGAGATTTATATTCATGGCATCACTACCAATCCTTTTTGTCTTTCAGCACCGGGCAGGTATCAGACCCTATACATCGTTTTACAACTTAGCAGAGTCCTGTGTTTTTAGTAAACAGTCGCTACCCCCTATTCTGTTACACCTATTAATAATTTCTTACTAAAGGTACTCCTTCTCCCGAAGTTACGGAGTTATTTTGCCGAGTTCCTTCAATACTATTATCCTATCACCTGAATATACTCTATCAAAATATCTGAGCCGATTTAAGTACGGTTTTTAATTCCAAGCTTTTTCCAGAAGAGTTTTCAACGCGTAATTAATTTTATAAAATTACACGATCTGAGCTCTTGTCGCTTTAAGGAAAAAATTTAAGAATATTAACTTAACGCCCATCACCTATAATTTTCATCATAAGGTTTAGAGGCCGATTAACCCTATTAAAATTAATTTATAAATAGGAAACCTTATATTTACGGTGGAGAAGCTTCTCACTTCTCTTTGCTACTCATGCAGGCATACTTACTTCCAATATAATAATCACATCTCACGAAATAACCTACAAAATATGGAATACTCTACTACCGATTTACATATAGCTTCAGTAAATAATTTTAGCCCGTTACATCATAAAACTCTATAATGCTTTTATAAAATTAGTGAGCTGTTACGCTTTCTTTAAAGGATGGCTGCTTCTAAGCCAACCTCCTAATTGTTATAACACTTTATTTTTATGGACTTTAGCTGATATTCTGGGCTGTTTCCCTTTTGACTACGAACCTTCGCGCCCGCAGTCTGCCTTGCTTTGTAAAAATTTAATATTATTCGAAGTTTAAATAAACTCAGTAGAATTATTAGTTCCCATTGCTTATCTAGAGCTCTACCAACACCAATATACGCAAAACGCTCTACCTAAATAGATTTCGTAGAGTACTAGCTAACACCAGGCTTGATTAGCCTTTCACCCCTAACTACCGCTCATCCCGGTATTATGCAACATACATGGGTTCGATCCTCCAATACGTATTAAAGTATTCTCAATCTGGCAGTAAATAGATCGCCTGGTATCGAGTCTCTAGAATATAACTGAACGCCCTATTAAGGCTTGCTTTCACTACACCTTCTTTTAACAAATAAAGTTTGCTAAACTCTTAGAATTCGCCCGTTCATTATGCAAAAGGCACCTTATCACGATACTTTTTCTGTACCGCTCTAAATCCTTAAAATAAACAATTTCAAGTTCTTTTCACTAATTCTTATCATCTTTCCTTCACAGTACTTGTTCTCTATAAGTCACAAAAATATATTTAGTCTTGGCAAATGGTTTTGCCTTTTATTTTACTCTAATAAAGTGCTACACCTAATGTAAAGGACTCTCACCTGCTCTGGTATTCACCTCATATGAAATTTCCATTAAGTCTGCAACGCTTTTGTTGACTATTTTGCTTTTACTCACCATTACTAACAAAATCTTTAAGTATTTTCCTTTCCTTCGGCTACTGAGATGTTTCACTTAACCAAGTAAATTCAATATTTAAATGTTAGGTTTACCTTCTGGAACTTATAATTCTTAGTAATTTTTCGACTCATTATAATTTTCGTTCGATTAGACGCCAGTAATTTTGTGCTTAGATATCCGTTGTTTATTAAAAAAAATTTATACAATCACAAATTTACAACTTCTATATATGTATACTGTAAGCTATTAAAAAAAATTAAACACGATTATTAAAATATGGGGATAATGGGACTCGAACCCATACGGTAAAAACCACTGATTTCTAAAATCAGCCTGTCTACCATTTCAGCATATCCTTCCCTTCACCTAGACAGACTTGAACTGTCGACTTCACGCTTATCAAGCGTGCACTCTACCAACTGAGTTATAGGTCTCGTGAACCCTATGAGAATCGAACTCATATTCTTAACGTGAAAGGTTAACGTCCTACCATTAGACGAAGGGTTTATGGGTGTATTGGGACTCGAACCCAAAACCTCTGGTTTAAGAGACCATTGCTCTACCAAATTGAGCTATACACTTGGGATAATAGGACTCGAACCTATAAGCCTTGCCCTTTGGCTATATCCCATATAAACGTATATTTAACATCAAATTAACCTCTAATACAGATGGCCGAAATAACCTAAAATTACTAAACTAAACGCGAGTCATTTAATAAAAACGCAAATATAAAATATTTACGAAATAATATTAACACCTAGTGACTAGTGTTATAAATATCGTTCAGATAAATACAAGTTAAAATTGAAAAAATGTAAGCCTGAACGATTGCGATACAAAACTCAAGCACAACGATAAACACAATAAATAAAAGCGGTAAAAACGATATAATAGCATACTGTTTAAATATGTTAAATATAAAAGCGCTTAAAATATTTAGAAGTGTATGGCCAGCAAGCATATTTGCAAAAAGTCGAACAGATAAACTAAATGGACGAATTAAATAAGAGACAACTTCTATAATCACTAGAAATGGAACTAGTGGTTTTGGAACGCCGCTTGGTACAAATAAGTTGAAAAAAGATAATTTATTATTGAAAAAATTAATTAAAGTTATACCAACAAAAAGAGAAAAAGCTATCTGAAATGTAAAGATGATATGACCTGTTATAGTAAAACCGTAAGGCAAAAGACCAATCAAATTTGAGATAAGTATAAAAAAAAAGATAAATAGTACTAAAGGAAAGTATTTTAACGCAACAATATTACTTACCTGTTGTTTAAATAACTGTAATACGAAAAGATAAACGTTCTCTATCGCATATTGTCACTTGCTTAAAATGTAGGTGTTATTGATGTTATTAACATAAAATAAAAAAGTAAATGCTATTAATACAATCAAAAGTATGATTGTGTTGTTTGTTATAGAAATATCTATGCCGGAAAAGCAGATTTTCTTTAATATCTGGATTCTAAATTGCTCTAATGGATTAAAAATCATATTAAAAATATAAATAAATTTTATTATAAAAGTTTAGGATTAAATTTTTTTACTTATCCAAAATCGATCGTTTACTCAATTGGAGGAGACTCTTTATACTCTACATTAGAAGTTATAACTGAAGTAGGCATATCTGTAGATTCTTTACCATCCACAATTGACAATTTCTGATATGGGCCCGCAGGTAGCGGCTCTTTACTTGTTGTATATACACCACCCTCATACCAAGCACGCGGCGAATTTTCTAATTCTTTGTATGCAGCAAAAACTGCGCTAGGATCCAATCTCCTGGTTTCTGGATAACAGAACGTCGTCATGTCACAACCGTAAGTGGCAAGTGTAAAGGCTGCGCTTATAACTTCAGCCCTATCGCTGTAATAACCATCTACCATCCTTCAAGACAATTGCGCGCTTGGTGAAATCTTTGGATATTGAAAAAAGTAAGCCTCGATTCCCATGGCGCTACCAAGCACTGTAGTAAATATAAGCACACCCTTAAGCGTTCGCGCAAAAGTGTTGTAATTTTTAGCCGTCTTAAGTTTACGCTGATAATACTCGGATTCCGTATACGATCTTCGAATTCGATTTTCACCGAAAAAAATCCCTTGTAAAGCTTCTCAGGTAATAAACTTTAAGCCTCACCAAAGCCTTTCGGGCCTCGACGGGATATAAAATAATTCAGTTGGAATCTCGGCGTGCTGAAAGACGATCTTTTGTATATTTCTGAGGTAAAAAATAAGAAATATTGCAAAAATTCAAATTAGCCAACCTAATATAGAATGCAATCAAACCGGAGAAATTTTTAAAGAATAAATTATTCACATAATAGCGATAGGGTAGACGAAAGGTCAGGGGTCAAACCTAATGCCAGGAAACTGGATTTCTAATCTACGAACAAGACCTTCCCGCCTCGCCTTATTTTCGTCTAGCCTTGCAAAATCAACTAAACCGCAAAAAATACGTCTTAAAAAACTTGGATAATTAGATCGAATGTGAAAAATAAAAACCGAAAACATAACCGAACAGGATGTGAACACAAATAAAAGGGTCAATTTATTAATAAAGTCAAAATTTTCTGGAGTTGAAAATGTTCAAACTAATACGCTTCTTACCAAAACGTTTATAGCAGCTATAGCTGCTATAAAGATAGCAAAATTCTTAGTACTTGAACGGCTAATTATCAATAAATTTTTTATAGGTTCAAAAAAGCGGGACAAAATGTTTAGTATTAAACCAACCATTTATTTTAAACCACTTACCTGTCTATTTCACCAAAAACTATATCCTGTGTACCTATGATAGTAACAACGTCAGCTATCATGTGGCCCTTTGACATGGCGTTTAACGACTGCAGGTGTAGAAAACCGGGAGCTTTGATCTTGCAGCGGTAAGGTTTATTAGAACCGTCCGAAACTAAATAAACACCAAACTCACCTTTAGGCGCTTCGACACAAGCATAGATTTCATTTTCCGGAACATTAAAGCCTTCGCTATATAGCTTGAAGTGATGGATTAAAGATTCCATAGAATACTTCATGTCAACACGTTCTGGCGGCGTTATTTTCTTATCATCTAACTTGATCAAACCAGATGGCATAGATTTTAAACACTGTTTAATTATATTAATGCTTTCATACATTTCATAAACTCGAATTAAATAGCGATCAAAGCAATCACCATTTTTTCCAATCGGTACACTGAATGAAAGCTGATCATAAATCTCATATGGATTATTCTTACGTAAATCTCAATTGACGCCAGAACCGCGTAGCATAACACCACTAAAACCATGACTCATAGCCTCCTCAGCGGAGACAATACCAACATCAACTAATCTTTGTTTTCAAATCCTGTTGTTGTTTAATAGCTCTTCAACCTCCACCAATCTTCAAAAAAACTGGTCGATGAACTGCATGATATCATTTCAAAGGCCTAATGGAAAATCCTGTGAAACACCGCCAGGCCTTATATAAGCCGCATGCATCCGCGCACCTGAAACACGTTCATAAAACTCCATTAGTTTCTCCCTCTCCTCGAACAGTCAAAGAAACGGAGTTAGAGCACCAACGTCCATAGCGTGGGTTGTAACAGCTAATATGTGATTCAGTATTCTAGTTAATTCACTAAATATAACTCGAATATATTGTGCTCTAAGAGGGGTTTTGCAATTTAATAAACCTTCAACAGCTAATGAGTAAGCGTGCTCCTGTGCCATCATGGAAACGTAATCCAACCTATCAAAATACGGCAGGGCTTGTAGATAAGTTTTATATTCGATTAACTTCTCTGTACCCCTATGTAGTAGACCAATATGCGGATCCGCCTTGCGGACCAATTCACCGTCTAACTCTAAAATTAATCGAAGGACCCCGTGAGCAGCAGGATGTTGAGGACCAAAATTCATGGTAAAATTTTTTATTTTTTTTGTAACACTTGAATATGCGTTTATTTGATTTTTTCTCATGGACTAGTAAAGTTAAATAATCTGTACTCTTGCGACATTTCTAGAGGTTCATAAACTATATTAGATTTTTCATCATCATAACGGATTTCAATATAACCTGTAAGCGGAAAATCTTTTCTTAACGGAAAACCATCAAAGCCATAATCTGTAAGGATACGGCGCAGATCAGGGTGATTTAGAAAAAAAATGCCAAACATATCCCAACATTCCCTCTCGGTCCAATTAGCTCCGCTAAACAAAGATGAGAGAGAAGGCACATAAGCTTGCGTGTATGTTTTGACAAAAAATCTAATATTATACTTTGGGGATAATAAATTGTAATTTATTTCGAACCTTTCGCTCTTCGCCGGATAATCAATAACGCATATGTCGCTTAAAACTTTTGCCTGAAGAATGGAATTATTTTTTAAGCTGCTAATTAGCTCAAAAATATAATCACTTTTAGCTACCAATATTAATGACCTGCTTTCCGACTTCTTTAGTATTATAACATTTAAAAATTTTTTATATAAATTCAAAAAAACTTGTAAATAATAATTAAAATTCATAGTCTAGTCTCATTCTAAAGCCCCTTTTTGTCACTCGTATATAAAACCTATAGTTAAAACAATTAAAAATAAGAAAACAGACCAAACACCAAAGAAACCGCTAGCAGATATCGAAATCGATCACGGGAATAAATACATTATTTCCAAATCGAATATCATAAATAATATAGCTATTAAATAATACCTGACGTTAAACTTACTTCTAGTATCTTCGAATGGCTGAAAACCACACTCGTAAGCTGAATTCTTCTCAATATCCGATTCTTGATAGACCAAAAAGTAAGAAAGGAAAATCAATAAACATGAGATAAAAAAAGCTCCTCAAAAAAAAATAAATATATATATATATTCTACTGTCATGCGTTTTTTAAAGATTAGCTATTTGCTATTTGAAAAAAACCGGATTAAAAATTAACGAATTAGTTTTATTCTTTAATAATAAAGCCAACTTAACATTTGAAATCCTTTTTTTAAAAATTGGAACTAAAGAAATAAAATTGCTAGAAAGGGCTTTTAAATTTAAGTAAAACAATTTATTGAAGTAAAGAAAATTAAAGACCGCATTCATATAAATATTTATATCCTTTAATATAAACTCTATTTTTGTTTGAAATTCAGATTCAATTACATTAGATAAAAACTTAACTAAGCAAAAGAAGAAAATAGTAAAAATAACTATTACAACCTTCTCGTTAATGTAATGTAACAAATTATTTATGGAAAATAATACAAAAAATGTCAATAAACTATATTTCATCTATATTTAAACTATTTAATCTATTTATCAAATGACTATCTAACGAATAATTTTTTTCGAGCAGTGATGTCTTCAATACATTTTCGGATATCAATTCAATAAAATTATTTAATAAGTAACTTCTATTTAAAATAGAACTAAAGACGCTTGTTGTCACTAAAAATTTCAATGTGGTTAAAATGCTTGAAAGCAGACCATAATAAACCCTACTAAAATAGGTATTAGTTAAGACCTTATTTTTTGCTGAATACTCCATATAATCAAACTTATATAAGAAAAAATATCATATCTTATATATTATATTCCTTAACTTTAAATTTTTGAAAACTAAAATTACAAAAAAGTTAACTGTTAAAAAATATAAGCCAAAAAAAAAGAGCGTCAATCAAAAGTATTGTGTAAAGAACGAAATTTTGTCTAGTTGAGGCATAATACTAACGTATTTTGTCCAAGCGTCTTTTTTCAACAAACGAAATCAGAAAAAACCCTTCATGATTTCTATAGAATGTGATTCAGTTTAAGGACCGGCAATTTGTAAGTCCAGTGCCAAGGATTAAAAAAACAGAAACAAGCAAATTAGAAAAAGTTATAAAAAATAATTATAACCTCTTCAATTTTTTTTTCCGCATAAACAAAGAATGAGGTCTATTCCTTACTATAATAGCCTTTAAAATAGAAAGCCCTGATTGCTTAAAACTTTGAAATATAATTTTTCCATTCTTCATATAAGTGCTAGTCATAAAAAACTTTCAAATATAACGAATATTTTTTATTCTAGCGATCTTTGAAGCAGAAGCTGCAACAGCCTTTAAAGTATCCCATGATTTCTTCTTTTTTTTCGTTGTTATCTTACACGAACCCGCAGATTGAGAAACTACAACCTGACCCTTAATGTCTGTTATCGTTATAAACACATTATTTTTCGTTTTTAAAAAGAAAGCGTAGTACTTCTTTTTATTCGGGTTTACCTTCCCCATTAAAAAACGTTCTCTTCAAGGAATTCATCTCCTTTTAGGCTTAGGCTTAGGCGGCAGACTTTTTTTAACTTTTCTTAAAACAATTCGCTTTTTTATAACCTTCCTACCCAGCTTTACTTCTTTTTGAATAGCATTTTCAGACAAAACCATATTTATAATTCTTTTTTAATATTATTTCGGGAAGTTTTAGAATTTGTATGAGTTCGTTGACCCCTAACAGGCAATCTAAGAATATGACGCATACCAGAATAACTCTTAATCTTTTTTTTTCGCTCTATATTATTAAATATTTTATTCTTCTCCAAACTAAAAAAAAAGTCAGACTGAGCCTTTAAATTTATGAAGGTGTTATGACTAACCTTACTATTGGGATAGCCGCACCAACCATTCAACAAAATTATTTTTTTTAGATTTTTCAAGTTAATACCATGCACCTTGCGCAGAGCGGTATTAAGATTTTTTTTTTTATTAACCTCGACAAAATTTTCAAATGTTTTAAATTCTTTCATAACTACATAAACCTTTGCTTTTTACCGACCTTTAATTTAGTAAACTTAAAATTTTTAAATTGCAGGACACCTTTACCCTTATAAAAATTAGATTTTTTGACTCTCTTTAGATTAGCTATAAAGTTATGCAATGTAGAATTACTAACAGACAGTATATATATCTGGTTTTTCTTACAATAAATTTTTAAAGCCTCAGGAATATCGAAGATTATATAATTACAGTCACCAACAAGTATATAAAGCTTCCGCCCTAGAACGAAATTTTTAAAACCTAAACCGATCATGTGTAATTTTCCGAATGAGCTATAATTAGAATAAAAAATTTTGTACAAAGTCTTCGAAACTAAATTTACAATCCTTGAATAATCACTATACGAAAACCGATCGGATAAAAGTAAAAGATTGTTATCTTTATAAACTGACTGAACTGATAAACGTGCTTTTCAGGCAAATTTATTCGTTTCAGAACGAAATACAAAGTTATAAACCCCTCCACTACATGATTGAGAAATTGCTATATTGTTTTGAAATGGTATTATCTTAGACACTATCATTCTTACCTAATTAACCTTTAAAAGAACTTCCCCACCTTTACCAAAAATAACTGATTCTTCATCAGTGAGTAAACCTTTACTGGTGGAAATTATATAAAAACCGGAACCTTTTTTTTTAAGATCTAACTGTAAACCCTCATATCTAACATAAGTTCGCCTGCCTGGAGTCGAAATAACGTTAATACCTCGTATAATTGGTTTGTTGTCAATGTACTTTAAAAAGACTTTTACGTACTTCTTGTTTTCAATAGCAAAGCCCCTAATATAACCAAGTCTATATAGGACGCTTAAAACATTTATACACAACTTTGAATTTTGAACGGTAACAACTAAGTGCTTTGCGATGCTACCAACTTTAATTATAGATATCATATTGCTAACCAAATTCATGAATCTAACTTAATTTTTTTACACCGTTTATATAATTATTTGAAATTAACAGGCGCAATTTAATACGGGCTAATTTAAAATGATTTGAAACAGATCTACCATTGTTAGAAATAAAACACCTCTGTTTTATCATAACATACGATGAACTATTAGAAAATTTACTTAGGTGGGAAAAACTGTATTGTCTTATATAATTAGGAACTTTTAAATTATAAGCTAAACTTTTATACTGTAACCTTTTTAATTCAAACTTAAAAAATAGTTTATAAAGCTTTTTATTTTTTATTATCAAATACTTCATTTTTTATATCTTTTTTACCTTTAGAAAGAAGCCGCCGGTTAATTGCCTTAATGAATTATTGCTATAACCCGAGTTCTGGGAAAATAATGAGACTTTTATTTGTGTTTTTTGCGCTTGTTTATAGTAACTTTTCACAAAAAACTGAATGTTGTCAAGGTATAAACTATAACAGCTACCTAAAACATTATATTTTAGACTTTTTTCATAATATATGTGATAAAAGTAAAGATAAAAACTAGAAAGGTAAAATAAAAAATTGTCCCCATTACTTTTACTTAAAGTAGCGACAATATTGAAACGCTTTAATATTTTCTTATTTAAATACGCAAATTTCACCTTTTTTAGAATAGGCTTTTGACTGCCAACCATAAAAAGCAAATAATACAATTTTGTAAATTTTAAGTTTTTGTCGGACTTAAAAGTGCTAAAAGAGGTGCTTATACGAATTGCACAATCTTTACTCAATGTGTTGATATTGTATACCCTACCTTGATGTAAATTTAAATTTTTTATTACAGTTTTTTTATAGTTATTTAAATACATTGATTATAGGGTAACTTGTGCAAGCGAGATCACTTTACTAAATTTTATGTTAACTCTAATCTCTCGAAATACAGGACCCAAAAGCCTTGAACCTATAGGCAAAAAGTATTTATTTAACAAAGCGGCTGAGTTTGTACCAGATCGGACAAAAAAATTGCCCCATCTCTTTACGCCCTTTAACGTTCGTAATACAATAGCCGTACAGACTTGACCCTTTTTTACTTCTTTACTCTTCTTAACGTTTTTTTTAACAATACTTTTTTTCACTACTACCGTTATAGTATCGCCCACTTTGGCACCGACTCTAGACGATGAATTGAGCAGACGTATACAGCTAACGAAAACTGCACCGGAATTATCAGCCACCTTTAATATTGTCTGTACGTTGATCATATTTTTTTACAATAGTTGTAAGCACGGGGAGACGAAGAGAAGACGAGTGAAGAGCCCTAATTACTGGACCCTTTGAAATACCTTTTATCTCAAAAATAATCTTCCCGGCCCTCAAAGGATATATCTTTAGCGAAGGATTACCCTTTCCTCTTCCCATACGGACGTCACGAGGCTTTCTAGTTAACATTCAAAACGGTAACGTTCTAATTATTAAAAAGTTTTTCTTTTTAATAACTCTCTTTAATGATCTAATCGCCGCCGTTAATTGTTCCGTAGTTAAATTACAGTCACCCAAAGCTTTCAGGCCAATGGAACCAGAATACAGTTTATCATATTGAAGAGTGTTATTACCACTATACTTTATCTTAAAATATTTTCTAAATTTCATGTTTACACTATAAAATCAACTAAATTTCGTTTTTTCCTATTTAAGCGTACCCAAACTTTTATGGTTATGGAACTATACTTTAACGCAATAGTTCTATAACTGTAGTCTAATTTAGACTTAACAGTGCTCAAAGCTAAACTTCCAAAAGACTTTCAATTGTAAGTAGCCCTCTGTTTACGAGAAAATCGGCCCGAGCACATAATTTTGTAACCTCTTACAATTTTTTTCTTGCGCATTAATATTCTAAACAGAAAATTAATGTTCTTTAAAACTTCTCAAATTGTATAATACTGTTTTAACCTGATAAAGAAGAACTCACTAATAATACTGGCGTTCACATTCATTTTTGATAGCCCCAATATAAAAATATTTACAAAGCTTTTGCTACCAACAAGAATTTTTGAGACATAAGAATTCAGCATACTTTTAAAATTGTTCCAAAATACCCTTAAAACTTTATTCTTTAAAAACAGAAAAAATAATTTTCTCGAGTATTTTAAAACAATTCTCTTTTTCAAAACGTGTAATAGCCGTACATTAGAACTATATTGTTCAGAACGCATTAAACTGCGATACTTTCTAAAAAATCTTTGGTGAAAATACTTCTTTACAAAAAGGTACTTCTTATCTTTTTTTAGACTGAAAAATAAAAGATCCAGAAAGCTATCATGGACATATAAATAAAGAGACAATGAATTGAAGGATCTAACAATTTTTAAATTAACCAGAATCAAACCAACAGTTACCGAATCTAAATGAAACGAGAAAATTCTTCTTACAAGCCGTTGAATAAGAATATCCTGATTAACTATATACGAGTAATTTAGTTTCTCAGAAATAAATCAATTATTATTTCAATACCTAATATTGTATAATCTATAAGAGATTGGATTAATTACGTGGCCCATTATTTTTTTTTACCTTTTTTATTTATAACCTTTTTTTTATGAGTAACACCAATTTTTCTAGTAAAAATGAACTCGCCGACCTTTAAGCCAATCATTTTGCGCTCAACTAGTAATGACTTAAAAGACTTGCCGTCATAAATTAATACTTTTTTTTTTAACATTGTATTTAATAAAGTGGAGGAATTATCTAATTTCTCACTATTTTTTATAAAGTAACCTTTTCACGATGATCTCATTTTTTAAACTTTTTTTCTGCTCTTTAGAATTAGCGATGAGCTACGTTTACGGGTAGGTTTTCCTTTCGTTATAACTCCATACGGAGTAACGGACGGGCGTCCGCCCGACGTTTTACCCTGACCTCCACCATGTGGATGGTCAACCGGATTCATTGCTACACCCCGAACAACGGGTAACCAACCCTTTAATCTATAAAAACCAGCCTTTTGGAAGTTTCTGTAGATATACTGAAAGTTAGAAACAGCACCAACCGTGGCCAAACAATTAAAAGGTATTTTTCGCAACTCGCCTGACTTTAACTTTAAGATAACAGTCTTTTCAAATTTGCTCACAATAGTTGCGTAAGCGCCAGCCGCCCGAATAAATTGTGCACCCTTATTAGGAATTAGTTCGATTGAGCTGATCCTTAAGCCAATAGGTAGGTTATACAAGTAGCCTGAATTACCAGACTTGTTTACCACATTCTCTTTTGAAAAAATGTAGTCACCGACTCCTAAGCCTTCAGTGGCTAAGATATAAGACATAATTCCATTCGAATAAACAATTAAAGCAATTAGACTGTTACGTTTTGGGTCATACTCAATTCTGTGAACAAATCCAAAAATGTTTCAAATGTACCTGTTAAAATCTATTATTCTATTAGATTTCTTACAACCACCACCGCGGTGATAACGTGTAATTCTCCCTTGGTTATTTCTACCGGATATGCGTTTTGCGCCAAACTTCAAATTTCTTATGGGTCTAGATTTTCATATTAAAACAGACATTTATACAAGTTAAAATCCGGTTTTTAAAAAGCGTAAAAAACGTATATACGTTTTATTCTCGAAAGAAATAGAGTGGTATTCTTTCCTATGTTTAATCAACGAGCCCTCGTTTCTTACAGCACTATTTACATTACCAAACATTGAAAGTACAGCATTACCATTCTCAATTGAGTTATTTATTAATCATCTAACAGCTACGGCGTAACTTTTAGAAATAGGCATTAATACAGGTATTTTATATTTTTTACCGCTAATAAACATTACCTTATAATTTATTAGTGGCCTAATTCGCTCCAAGGAGTATAAATATTTAATTATAAACTCACCCTTTCATTTAAACTTTAAAAGAGTAAATAAGTCAACAAATATTCTAGAGGAAAGCTTTTTCTTACCGGCAAATACAATAGACTGGAAGAAAACATTTAAGAATAGTAACTTTTCTACCCTACTTAAACCCTCCTTACGTACAACCTTTTTTGGCTTTCGTTTAAAAACCTTTTTATATTTTCGCAAAATAGCCTTTAGTCTAGCATATTTAATAAAATCATGTAGAAAACGTGTAAAACTTTTACGACGATAGAACTTATTTATAATTTTATAATAGCCAACTCGGGAAAATTTAGGCTTACGGTGTAAAAATTTTAAGTAGAATTGCTTAAAACCTCTTCTATATTTTCTTCTTCAAAACCTTTTCTTCATTCTACGAGAGTATCTAAATAGACGACGTTTTACACGTAATGCATCGACTCTTCTATTTATATACGACGCAGTAGCGTAACCAGGCACTGCTAACTTATATATGCGTAGAATCATTAACTTCTTTTGGCGACGGGTCAGGCGCATCTTAGCTAAAAGCTGTCTACGCTTTGCCACCTGCAGCTCTCTTCTACCATACTTTCAAGAACGTCTAAATTGATTTAAACGAAGACGTTTAAACAACCTTTTTTTATATGGGATTCGTTTTTTTGCAACCCTAACGCTATTTTTTTTTTGTTGGATAACCATATTTTGATAATTTTTTTCTCCTATCGAAGCTCTCTTTTCAACTAAAATCATACTTACCCTTAACTAACGTATAGCGGACTCCAGGTAAATCAGGCGCTCTACCACCAGAAACTAAAACGGATGAGTATTCTTGTAAATTATGGCCTTGGCCTGGAATATACGCAATTATCATTCGCCTAGTAGATAACCGTAATTTGGCTACCTTACGCTGGGCGGAATTAGGCTTCTTAGGCTTAACTATACGTAATTTAACGCACACGCCCTTTTTTTGCGGACAACCCCTTAACGCCTTAACATTATTGGTATGAATTTTTTTTTTTCTCGGACTAGATAATATTTGATGATATGTTGGCATTTTTATAATTTAATAATCGTATTACGGTTAAGTTTAAGAATTTGACCGATCTTATCAGTTTTAAAAAAACGAAATTTAAGGTTTTCAGTAGAACGATTTGACCCTTAAGTTTATTAAAGGAAAGCAAAAACTCCTTTAAAAAATTGCCAGACACAACATTCGAATCTAATCTATAATATGAAACAAAAAAGCTACTTGATTGGTTTAATTTCAATACGTATGTTAAGAAATTAATAGCAAAACTTAATTGGCTAGAAGCTACATAAAAACTATTCGAATTGAATGGAATAGCGGATAGCAAAGAAAGAAGCTTTGCATTTACTTTAGTAATAGATACACTCTGCAAACTAAGAGAATTCGTTAAGTAATTTAAGCGATCTCCACTTTGATTACTAAATGCTACAAAAAAACCATATTTTTGAAAAATTATTTTTCTTATAAAAACAAAATTCGAAAAACTACGCTTTAGCCTGCTAATGTGGGCAAACCTTGATGAATCTATATCACTAATACTAACCCTACCTACCGATGCAATCGAAACAGTTTTTAAAATTCTAGCAATATACTTTCTAATAGAAATATAAATCATTTTATGACGATTGTCTAAACGATTCATAGAAAAAACGGACTTAATTAACGATACCTTATACAAAATTAATGCGTTTAGGTTAGGCCTAGTAAGGCTAAACCCCTCTAAATTAGACAAAATAGATGTTATATAGGGTGTTTTAACAAATATTTCAAATGTTTTTATTTTTGTTATTTTAACTCTTACAGGTACAATTATGTCAAAGTTAATAAATCGAGTTTTTGTCTCAAAGTCAGTAATAAACTCTTTAACATTTATACCATAAAGACCTAAAACTGGTGTCAAGAATGACACTATGTTTGCATGATACTTGGGGATTAAAACAGTAATCTCCTTTAGGTGTAACTTATCAAAATCAAAATTTAAATTAGTTCTCATATACTTATTGAAAAATTGTTCGTCTTAAAGCAGGGGGGACAGGACTCGAACCTATATCTTTAACTTTGGAGGATAACATTTTTCCCTTAAACTACCCCCATAAACTGCTAAAAAAAATTAAATAAAAATGTCCGGTGAAAAGAAATGATTAACGTAACCGCCGGGAGGCATAAACCCATCAAATAATAACGTTAAAGAGATGCTAATAAAAACTAAACCTAAAGTGATTGGGACAAACACCTTTCAACCTAATCTCATTAACTGATCATACCTATAACGCGGAAGGGTGGCACGTACTCAAATAAACGCGAATAAATATGCATAGACTTTTAATATATACACTAAGGAGTGGTATAACCATGTAATGTAATAGTGTTCAAGCCTAAGATTGTAGAAAAATTCGTCAATATGTATATAAAGTTCTATATTAAAAAACTTAACAAAAAAGTATAAATCAGGCATTGTTCAACCACCTAAAAATAAAATGGTGGCCACGTGGCATAAAAGTATAATGTTTGCGTATTCGGATAAGAAAAATAATGCAAACAGAACGCTACTGTGCTCAACATTGTAACCAGACACAAGCTCAGATTCAGCTTCCGCTAAATCAAATGGGTGTCGATTTGTTTCGGCCAGCATAGCTATAAAAAATAAGAAAAACTGGGCTCAAAGAACGAAAGCGTATCACAGATCCTTTTGAGACCAAATTATCTTTAAAAAATTCAACGATCCGCTTAAAACTATAATATTAATTATAATAATACCAATCACGACCTCATAAGCAATAACTTGAGCAATAGATCTGAGTGCACCCAAAAAAGCATACCTAGAATTGCTAGACCAACCAGCCACTATAATGTTAAGTGTATTAAGAGAAGAGACCATAAAAACATAGAGAATACCTATATTTATGTCTGCGACAACAGCATTATTATTGAACGGAATGACAAACCAGGCACTTAAACTTAAAATTAATAAAACTAAAGGCCCACCAAAAAATAAGACGGAAGAGGCGTTTTGTGGAATTGGATTTTCCTTTAAAATTAGTTTTAAAGCGTCAGCCAACGGTTGAAGAATTCCTAAAAAACCGGTCCAATTTGGTCCTTTTCGTTTTTGTATACTTGCTAGAACCTTACGTTCAAAAAGTGTCAAAAATGCAACCGTTAAAATTATGTTTAATATTAAATAGAGAGATAATAAAACAAATGAGATAAATAAACTTATCATCTTATATACTTTTCTCTAATAAAGTTTTAAACTATTTGGACGCAAATCCAAAAATGTTTGTAGAAAGGTGTTTTAAATAACTGATAAAGAAACCGACAACATTATTGTTATTCTTTTTCTTATAATATTCCGTATTGGAAAGGAGAATAACGTTGGAGTTAAAAATAGAGTAATTGGTAATTCTAGCAAACATGTCGTTTTCGTAAGATCTGATTAGCTTATTATTAACTCCAGTTAGAAAGCCTTTAATACCAGAATACATTAAAACAAATTGGTTTTCGATAGGAATAGGGACAAATCTATTTTGATTTAAAAGTTCCGTAAGCATATTACCCCTTAATAGTAAATTTTTGGTAATTTCATCAAGATCACTACCAAATTGAGCAAAACTTAAGGCTTCTCTATATTGAGCCAATTCAAGTTTAAGAGAACCTGCTAACTTTTTGATAGCTAAAATTTGAGCGGCTGAACCAACACGGCTAACTGATAAACCAACATTTACGGCAGGACGAATACCGTTATAAAATAAGTTAGTTTCTAGGAAGATTTGACCATCTGTAATTGAGATAACATTTGTAGGAATATATGCCGAGACATCACCAGCTTGTGTTTCAACCACAGGAAGCGCTGTTAACGAACCGTTTCCAAAATTTTTGTTTAGTTTAGCAGCTCTTTCTAGAAGTCTGGAGTGTAAATAGAAGATATCACCAGGATAAGCTTCTCTACCCGGAGGTCTTCGTAATAACAAAGACATTTGACGATAAGCGACAGCTTGTTTACTTAGATCATCATAAATAATTAACGCGTGTTTGCCGTTATCTCTAAAGTATTCACCTATAACACAACCTGTATAAGGCGCTAGATATTGTAATGGTGCAGCTTCAGAAGCTGTTGCTGCGACTATGACGCTATATTCTAAAGAGTTTGTCTTTTCTAATAAGGTAACAAGTTTACTAATGGAAGATCTTTTTTGACCTATAGCTGTATAAATACAATATAAAGCATTTTTTTTGTTTTTTGCGTTTTCGTAACGTTGATTTAATATAGCGTCTAGACAGATTGATGTTTTACCAGTTTGTCTATCACCAATGACTAGTTCACGTTGACCACGACCAACAGGAACTAGACAATCAATTGCCTTAACTCCAGTAATCATGGGTTCGTTAACGGATTGTCTTGTGATAATACCTGGAGCCTTAACTTCAACTTGTTTTAACTCAGAATTTTTAAATTCACCTTTATTATCAATAGGTTGTCCAAGAGCATTGACAACGCGACCTAGAAGGCTCATACCAACTGGTACACTGATAATATTACCAGTACCTTCAACGTATTCTCCAGGTTTAATCTTGGTTTCATCGCCAAATAAAACAGCCGAAACAGTTTCAGAATTTAAATTTAGAGCCATACCTTGAATATCGTTAGAGAACTGTAGCATTTCTCCAGCCTTAACATTTGAAAGGCCTTCAATAATAACGACACCATCAATTATACTTTTTATAACACCTATATTACTATCATTTTTTAGGTATTGTAAAAATAATTCATTTATGTTTTGACTTTGTAATAAACTGGTTTTCAAAAATTTATACTTTTTCATTCCCTATGCTGCTATAATTTAAAAAAATCTTTTAAAAAAAAGAGTAACGTGCTGTAACTACTCGTTTTGAGCACTTGTTCCAAAATCGGTTGCCACGAAATTCTTCATGACGGCTTTTTTTCTTAAATTATTCACTCCAATTCGCAAAGTGCCGAAGTTTATTTAACCTTTAAGCGAAGTTACAAAGTTAACTGTTATAATACCCCTGATTCTGTAAAATATAATTAAAATAGCAAGGCCGATAGCTGCTTCAGCGCCGGCTAAAGTTAGTACATACAGTATAAAGATTTGGCCAAAAACGTCTTCTAAAAGCACTGAAAATATTGCAAAGTTAAAGTTAACTGCAAGCAGCATCAGCTCGATAGATACCAAAATAATTATTATGTTTTTTCTAGTAATAAAAATACCTAGAATGCCTAGGAAGAAAATTATAAATGAGAAAAATAGCAAAAAAAAGATATTTAGGCTTGCCATTATCGAAAGAATTAATTTTTATTTTAAAAAAACGTTTTTTAAGCTGTAACCTTGAAGAAATGGAACAAGAGTAGACATACTAAAAAAGTAAAAGAAGTATAGTACGGTAAGGATTTGACCTAACATTAAGTAAGGGTCTTCTATCGGCTTAAAACCAATTCAACCTAATAAGACGCAAACGGAAAGAAATGATCAAAATAGAATAGTCTTCGAAATTTCAAAGAACGACCCTTTAAATATATTGTTCGTTATAAACGGTAGAAGAAATAAAACGATCAACGCTAACGCTAAAGTGATAACACCACCAAGCTTATTAGGGATAGAACGTAAAATAGCGTAAAACGGTAAAAAATATCACTCAGGAACAATGTGTGTTGGCGTAACTAGCGGATTAGCCGGAACATTATTTACAGGATCTATTATTTTATCGGGATAAAAAAAAATTGCATAACAAAAAATTATCATAAATAAGATCACTCCTAAAAGATCCTTAAATACAAAGTAAGGGTGAAACGGCACTTTGTTAGATGCTGATAAAGCGATATTAAGCGGATTGCTAGAACCGCTTTCATGTAGAACAGCCACATGAATTAATGATAATAAAGCTATAACAAACGGCAGTAGGTAATGTAAACTAAAAAACCTATTTAATGTAGCATTATCTACTGAAAAACCACCCCACAACCATATAACGATATATTCACCAATAATCGGAATGGCTGAAAAAAGGCTAGTGATAACTGTTGCGGCTCGAAAACTCATTTGACCTCAAGGTAGGACGTAGCCTAGAAAAGCTGTAAGAATCATCACAATTAAAATTGCAACGCCAAGGTTTCACAATAATTCACGCGGTTTAACGTATGAGTTGTAATATAGACCCCTAAATACGTGAACGTACACGCAAATGAAAAAAAACGACGCGCCATTAGCGTGTATGTATCGTATTAATCAGCCGTAGTTAACGTCTCTCATAATATATTGTACGCTGGAAAACGCACTTTCTATGTTTGGGACATAGAACATGGCTAGAAATATTCCCGTAACAATCTGAATACCCAAACAAAAAGCTGCTAGAACGCCAAAATTTCATAAATAACTTATATTAGGCGGGGCTGGATAATCTATTACAAAACTATTTATTATATTCAATAAAGGATATTTCTTTATAAAACGCATACTGTAGATATTAAAAAAATTGGTAGGGACAGGATTCGAACCTGTGAAGCAAGAAGCAGTAGGTTTACAGCCTACTTCCTTTAACCAAACTTGGATACCCTTGTAAATACTAAGCAAAAGCTAGTAAAGAAGAATTAAATAAATAAAATTAAGAAAGCCATAACTAGAGCTAATAGACCAATAGCTTCAGTAAGGGCAAAACCAATTAAAGCGTAACTAAATAACTCTTTTTGAAGGTTAGGGTTTCTAGAAAATGCTAAAATTAAACAACCGAAAACGATACCAACTCCAGCACCTGCACCGATTAGACCAGATGTAGCTAAACCAGAACCTATCATCTTAGAACTTTGTAAAATAATATCTAAATTTTTCATAGTAATATTTCTTATAATTGATGGATGAGTATGCGCTGACAAAGAAAAATATTGATGTATCTTATAAGGCTAAAGAAAGCTGCAAGTACTAAAACCTCGAATAACAACTACGACGTGATGATATCAAGGCGCGGCGGTGAAAAAGTGATAGGCTCTTACAATCAAATTAACAACAAGTTAATATTGGATATAAAGGTATTAATATACGTTCTAAGCAGTGGAGCAGTTTTTTCTAAAAATTTTTCAATGATTTTTAGAAAAACTACAGGCTTGCTCGCGACAAAGGAAAACGTAAAGGTAAAATTCTAATGAGAATTAATAACATAATAAATCACGTTCAAAAGAAAAATTGGATTAAAGCTGGGCGCGTAGTTTACGTAAGATATATACTGATAAAAGAAGACGAAATTAAAATTTCTAACTTTATTGGGCTGTGTATCGCCAGAAAAAATAAATCAAACAGTTTACTAATAAAGAATAACGTGAAAAAAGAGGATATTAAACTCCTAATACACACGCACTCCCCGCTAATAGTTAGCTTTAAAATTTTGAAACGATATAAAAAAAAATACAGGTTAAATAAACTATATTATAAGTAAGCAGTGTGACCGTTATTGGAATCGAACCAATACTCCTTAAGGAAATAGGTTTTAAGCCCATCGCGTCTACCAATTCCGCCAAACGGTATCAACTCCTTAAAATAAAACAGGTGGATAACGGGAATCGAACCCGTATATACAATGCCACAAATTGTCACTTTACCATTAAGCTATATCCACTTTCGAATAACCGCAAACTTATACCTTTATTAAAGTGGCTTAAATCTAATTTAATTTTAATGTTTTGAACCGCAATAAATTGTACGTATACAATTTGAATAGATTCAAGAAAAACATTTCTGTCATTGTTATATATCGCGATGCTGATTCTCTTAAGCCCAGTTACGCGCTTTTGGTACAGTATTCATTGATGATACTTTTGCACGAATGCACTCGGCGAATCGGCCAATAGTGTCATGATCGAACCAATTGTGTTCGGCTAACTTCACGTAACCCCTTGCAGTCATTAGACGATTATGATCTCTAACGTTCAACATGCCGCTTGGTCGCAAGTGATCAGCATACATACTGACCTCTTGATGTTCCATAGGAAATCCGGCCCAAAGACATCACGGCTCGTGATAATACGTACTGGCGACGTCAACGTGATAAAGGAAAACTGGTTTGAACGTCTTTCAATGATCAATACAACCACATTCGGCGAAGACAAGACCTTGGTCTTGTCAAGGAGTTAGACGCGGCGGAAAAAACCGAGGATCAGTAGCAATATCCGGTATGGATTCGTAACCGAATTCCATAAATATACTAAAATCACTTAAAGTTACATATTCCATATTATTTTTTTATCTATTTTTAAATAGTAAATCTAAATACAGTACAATCTGAAAAATCATAATTAATAAGAACTAAGATTCGACTAACTACTAAATATTTAGGTTAAATAAGAGATCGTGTTAATAAACAAATTAATAAATTCATAAAAAATATTACTGAATGTTAAAGAAAGTTAAGATCGTTTCTTTTGGCCGGCTAACCGCACAGCCCGATACTTAGATTGCTGCTGCAATCAATAAAGATTGTATTAAGTACACCTATTTAATTAAGAAAGAGATATCTCTTTCTTAATATATTAATATGTATTAATTTAATTCTAAATTAATACATTACAATAAATAATTAATTCAAGTTTTCTTGATCAAATCCATTCAATATATTTCAATTAAACAATCAATCCACTAACACTCCTAAACAGAACGCCTAAAGTGCTTGATTTTAAAGGCTTGGATTTTGATAAATTGTACATATACAATTTGAATAGATTCAAGAAAACATGTGTAAAGATGCAAAAGACGAAAGCCCACCTAATTAAATAAGGTTTCTTCGACTTATCCGCATATTTTCATTTTTGTAAAAAACTTCAGTCATAGATTTTTTCACCGGCAAGAACAAAAAAATCTTTAAAAAGATAAGATTTGGTTAAAACTCTGGAGTAACCTCTTCAAAAAAATAAATCAAAAAATTTATTGAGTGCCAAGGGCTTTAAGTTAGTTTTCGAATTTAAAACTTTTTTGGAAGCCTTTTTATAAAAAGAGAAAATAAATGATGACGAGCTAAGGCATCTTGAGTATAAAACACTTTTACAAACCATAAGATAGAAAAGGAAAAGCGCACGTACGCTTCTGGAATTTCCTGGAATCGGAAAGAATACATTCGTAGGGTCATCAACCGAGTCAGCAATACCAAAAGATGGGATATTAATTATGAAACACTCATTTATCACATAGTGATTATTTTGCATATTTGGTACAAAAATTGAGTGCGGGAATCTTCAAGGACGTATTCTTCTTACGTGTTTGTAATTTGATAAGACGCCTTTACATCATTTTTCATTCATGAATTTTATTTCCGGAAATAATACAGGTAATTTAGAGAATTGTGGACTATCTTTAAATGAAGAAAATTTTTCGTTTACTAATCACACCGAGCATTTTTTAGCAAATAGGTCAGAAGTAATCGATATAAATTTTCTAGTGGAGGCGTATATGTGGTTAGCGTTAAAAATATTTGAATTTTTATATTTTCCGATTAAAAAATAATTTATTCTCGGGTTTCAATTAGAAGTATGATAACCCAAGAATAAGTCAGCGGCTAATAATTGATTTGTCGTCAGATTAATTTTAGTTATCATTATAATTAAATGTATATATAAAATGTAAAGTTGTATATTAGTTTAAACAGAATATTTGGGTTTATAAAAAAAATGCAATTTAGTATGGTAATAAACGCGATAATAAACGCATTAGAAAATGGTATATCTCTTAAAAATGTTCAGGAACCGCTACTATTTCTATTGAAGTAAATAATCTTAACAAGTCTTATGTAATAAAAGACACTTACCACACTAAATATTACAAATAAAAGAGTTAATCAATACATTTTTGCTTTTAGCGTAAACGCAAATAAAAATAACTTACCATAAAATCCAAGAAGTGGCGGAATACCTGCAATTGAAAATAATAAAATAAAAAGGCTAAAAGAAAGGAAAGGGTTTATCTCTGATAAGTTAATTAATGAGTTTAGTCTTTTAATCAGTACGTTATTTGTAACTGTTCTTAAAGTCATAAAAATAGAAAACAGGCCTAACATAATAACTATATAAGATAAAAGGTAAAACAGTGTTACATAAATTCCAGACACATCACCAAGTGATAACCCAAGTACAATATAACCCGTATTAGTTATCATACTATAGGTTAAAAGGCGTTTTAATTTTATTTGGTAGATGGCTGCAATAGAGCCTAAAATAATAGACATTAGGGAAGTTAAAATAAACAAAACTTGATAGATTGCAAAAACCTCAAAAAAGACAATGTAGTACAACTTAAAGAAAATAAATAGTATTGAAATCTTCGGAATAGTTGATAGATATGCGGTAATAATCATTGGTGAACCTTCATAAACATCAGGCATTCACATATGAAACGGAACAGTACCGAGTTTAAATAATAGACCGATAGTCACTAGAATTAAACCTGCAAAGAAGCCGCTAAATGAAAAAGAGTATAGGCTAAAGCTTAAATCTAGAAACTGAAAAGTTGATAGAAATAACATTAAATCACTGTAAGAAAGAAAACCCGTAAACCCATATATTAATGATATACCAAAAAGAATAATACCCGATGAGAAACTACCAAGAATAAAATACTTTAGGCCACCTTCTGTAGAGAAAGACGACGTTTGTTTTGAAGACACTAAAACGTAAAAACTTAAACTTTGTAACTCAATTATAAAAAATAAGCTTATAAGGTCATTAGAGTTCAATATTAATATGCTACTAAAAACAGATAAAAGCAAAATTACTACAAATTCAAAGTCGTAGTTTTTTAACGAATTAATATACGTTTTCAAAGCAAATGCAAATATAATAAAACTGCAAAGAATAATGATTTTAAAAAAATTTACGCTAATATCATTGTAATAAAAGCCATTAAATAAATAATAATTATCTAATGTGTTACCGTTAGCAAGCATTATTAAAATAATGATCGGTAACGGGAGAATATTAAGCAAGATAGACGAAACGTTTAGATAATAACCTAAATGTAATTTTTTGTTAGATAAAAAAACAAAAAATATTAGGAAAACGACGATAAAAGTCAGAAAAAAAATTTCGAATAGAAAAAAATACAGATCATTTGAAAAAAGGCCTTTACTAGCTTCTATAGTAAAAAAATTGTTAAAATGCTCGTTAATAATATTATAAGGTAATGTCATATTTATTTTTATATTTTTTTATTTAAAAAGCAAGTAATTATATACTGATAGTTCCATCAGCGACATGATACCATTAGCTTTAATACCGAATAAAATCGTAAGAAAACAAAAGGTAAACCCAACCAAAAACTCCTTTTTTGAAAAATCAGCAAACTTATTAAAATATAACACATTTAATTTATTAAAAATTATTCGATTATATAATCAGATAGAGTAAACGGCTGTTAAAATTATACTAAAGGTAGCTATCAATGCGGAGAAATGATTGTTTTCAAGTAGCCCAACTAATATTAAAAATTCACCTATAAAACTGCTAGTTCCCGGAAAACTAATATTAGATAATATAAGAATAAAAAGACATAAACTAAATAGCGGCATAGTAGCTACTAAACCGCTATAGTACCTTAAAATTCTCGTTTTATAACGATCGTACACGCATCCGATACAAAAGAATAGGCCACTAGAAACTATTCCATGACTAAGCATTAAAAAAATGCTACCGCTAATACCTTGTATATTTGAAGTGAATAGGCCCAATATGACAAAACTCATGTGACTAACCGATGCATATGCAATTACTTTTTTTAAATCGACCTGTCTTATCGTACTACAACACGTGTAAACAATTCCTAATAAACAAAGTGTATAAACTAGAGGTAAAAAAAAGTAAGTAGCATCACAAAATAAAGGAATTACAAATCTTAATAAACCATAAGTACCCAATTTCAATAAAACACCAGCTAAAATAACAGAACCGACGGTTGGGGCTTCAACATGGGCTTCTGGTAGTCAAATGTGAAAAGGAAAAAGCGGAACCTTAACACAAAATGCGAAGAAAAAAGAGCACCAAAGTATAAGCTGTCTGTAAAAGGTAAAATTAGTATAATACAATACTCTTATATCAGTAGTCTGTACATGTGAGTATATCACAAGTATACCGAGTAACATAAGTAAAGAGCCCAGTAGCGTGTAAAAAAAAAGTTGATACACGGCATGTATCTTTCTTTGTCTAGAGCCCCAAACACCAATTAATATAAACATAGGCACTAGAATACTTTCAAAAAAAATATAAAAAAATACCAAGTCAAGAACGCAGAATATGTTGAATAATATAAATGTAATAACGACTAAACAGATAATAAAACTATTATATTTATATTTTATGCTGTTTCAGCTAATAAGAATACAAATTGGAGTTAAAAAAAAGGTTAGCAGTAAAAACAATAAAGATATATTATCTATACCAATCACATAATAGAAGTTAAACAGAAAAATTCACTGTTTATAAAATTGCAAATTTGGAAAATCAAAATTAAAAAACGGATTGATATTATTAATTAATATTCAAAAAACTAAAACCACCAAAAATTGAAAAATTGAAAAAAAAAGCGATGTTTTTTTAATAAGCTTAGTTTTCAGTTTGACATTGTTAACGCAGAATGAGAGCGCAAACAATGAAGCTAACCACAAGAAGAAGGAAAAAAACAATATATAATATAATAAAAAATTCATCTAAATATACGTAGTTTAAAACCCAGTACTATTTAAAAAAACTGTCTACACCAGAACCTCAGCAATAAATAGATAAGAAAAGGAAGATTCAAACAACATCGACAAAATGTCAGTACCAAATTGCTGCTTCATAACCGAAATGATGGTTATAGATGAAATGTAAATCTAGTAATCTAAAAAAACAAACAGTTAAAAATAAAGTACCGACTATTACATGTAAACCATGTAAACCTGTTGTCATGTAGAAAGTAGAGCCGTAAACGCCGTCATAAATGTAAAATGTCGCTTTATAATACTCGTAACCTTGTCACACTGTAAACTCTAAACCTAAAAAAATAGTTAAAAATAAAGCAAAAGCGCAGATAACATAATTATCTAAAAATGAAAAACCCTCATCCTCAGTAACCGTATCCGAAAAGAAAAAAGTTTGTCAAGACTTATCTCTAATAACATGGTGACTTCACGTAACAGTTAAACCTGAAAGAAGTAATATTAATGTATTTAACAAAGGAATTTTTAAAGGATTTAACACGTTTATACCAAGAGGTGGTCAAACAGAACCCAAAACAACACTTGGGGAAAGACTAGCATGAAAAAACGCCCAAAAAAAAGAAAAAAATAACATAAGTTCAGATATAATAAAAAGAATAACGCCAAGCCTCAGACCTTGTTGAACTTTTTTAGTATGATAACCACTAAATGTACTTTCCCTAATAACATCTCTCCACCATACAAACATCATTAACAGTATAAGAAAAAGACCAGCAAGTGATAAAAAGCTACCGTATAAATAGTTATGCATATGCATAACTAAACCAAAGGTTAACATTAGAGCACCTATAGAAGAATAAAGCGGTCACGGGCTTCTCGTTACAATATGAAAGCTATGCTTTTGATTACCCGCAAAATGGACACGGCAGTTGTGATACCATCATTTACTATTTAAATCTACTAAACGTATATCACTATTATATATATTATTAAACTTATTTAAAAAAATGTCGTAACCCAATTTCATAATAAAAACTCAAAAAATTTATTAATGGACACAGTTTGCGGAAGACCACAAAAAGGCTATTTATACACTCCTTACAAGACTAAAAATTTGCGCTTTTTACACGGAATTTTAAGATTTAAACACGTACTTTTAATAAAAAAACGTAAAAAATTACTAACTTCGTAAAAAATTATAACCCTTTAGACTGAATTTGTTAAAACAAAGCGACATCACTTTTGAATTCCTAGTAATAACATCAGATAAATAAAAATTATTTAACTTAGAAACAAAGCTTTTTGTATAAAAATAATTATAACTATCATAACCTATAAAACTAGAAGAATTATTATTGCGTTTATACAATATAAACGGGGAGGTTTTTGTAATAAAAAAAATTAGACCAACTGAGTCTTTAACACGAAATGTTGAAAAACCTAAAACTTCAATTAAAGCATTGATTATTTTTCAGTCATCACGGGAATCCCCTACGCTGAATAATACTTTTTTAGTTTTTTGAACCATACCAAATACGTTACTATAAAATGAATTTTTTTCAATAAACGCAGTGCTTGGCAATACAATATCTGATATGGATGCACCAACATCACCGTGATGCCCCTGATAAATTTTAAAAGAATTTTTTGAGGTATTAACTAAATCATAGTTATATAACCATTCAATTGGGTGGTTTATTAAAGAATAATTTTGAGTGTGATTACCAGTTAAACCCATCTCCCCGACTGAAAAAAATGATGAATTAAGTGGTATTACACCAAATCCATTTCAACCAAATTTTATTAAATTTGTATACGTAGAAACAGTACTAAATAGCGGAAAAAATACATTTAAATTAATAACACCTTCACTAACTAAAAGAAGTGGGTGTGAACTAAAACCCTTCGAAATTCTGGAACTTAATCAGTGAGAACCTTCAAAAATACTTAATAACACAGAAGAGGAATTAGAAACATGTTTAACGTAGTAATTAAAATTTGAATGGTAACCAACCAGATAAACCGGCAAATTAGTTTTCAAAACTAAACGTCTAACCTTTGAATTTAAAATTGGTGACTGTACGCGCAAATTTAAATCAACCAACAGACAAAGATCAGTTTTTTCCAAATCACTCATACTAATGTTTAAAGAGTATAAAGTTGACAAATCATTACGGTTTGAATTCAAACCGATAAAATAATTAGAACCGCTTAGATGAAAAAATTTTTTTATTAAATAAAGGCTTTCTAAATCTAAAAAATCACCTATAAAAGCTTTAAACATATTTTGCGACGTAAGTGTGTTTAAGCGTGAGGTCAGAGAGGATTTTAGTAAAAATAGAATCTTTTTCCAACCTATTTTTGCAAAAACTTTGCTATTACGAACCATAGGGTAGTATAGACGCTGTCTTCTAAAAGCATCGTAAGAAAAACGTATTTTATCAGTAATTCAGTCTTCATTTATCTCATCATTAACCCTAGGAAGAATACGCATAATTTTGGTACCACGTACGTCAACACGAATATTACTATGTAAACCATCGAAGACGTCAATAGAATTATAGCTCTTTAGTTCCCACGGCCTAGAGGTAAATGCAAAAGGTTTTGAAGTTAAGGCACCAACCGGGCAAAGATCGATAATATTTCCAGAAAGTTCATTACCCATTAAGTTTTCGATATAAAAACCTATTTCCATCTTTGAACCACGGCCAGTAATACCCAAAACGCTAGTACCAGCTACTTCGTTGCTAAACCTAACACATCTGGTACAATGTATACAGCGATTCATGATAGTTTTTATCAAAGGCCCACAGTCTTTATCCTCCACAGACCTTTTAAATTCATAAAAGCGGCCCCTGTCATTACCAAAAACCACGGACTGATCTTGCAAATCACACTCACCGCCCTGATCGCAGATTGGGCAATCAAGCGGGTGATTTGCTAATAAAAATTCCAACACAGATTCTCGTGCTTTCTTTACCTTCAAAGTATTTGTATAAATGTTCATAGAATTAGAAACATTTATAGCACAGGAGGCAATCGGCTTAACTTGTTTTAAATCCTCAACCAAACACATACGGCAATTTCCGGCAATAGATAACTTCTCGTGAAAACAAAACCTCGGAACATCGACCTTATTCTTGAGACAAGCTTGAATTAATGTCAACTTATCACTTATTGTATATTGAAAATCATTTAATTTAAAGGTAAATGGCTTCATTCTCTTTATTTATTATCTACCCTGTCCGAGCTAAAATTAAGAAAAATTATAGCACAGATAATACATGTCAGAAGTTTAAAATTTAGCGCATTATCATAATTTAACTCGACTAAAAAAATTGATAAAATTAATTTTAGGAAAACAATAATACCAAGTAAAATAACAAAGATATAATTATACATAAAACCTGTTTGAAAAGAACTAAAAGAAGCTGATAATCTATTTACCAACCGTATTATACTTAATGGGCCAAAGAACTCGATAAACCCCCTATCTATTAACTTAAATGTTAAAGTATACGATAAATTTAGTATATTAAAAATAAAAACATTATTATAGATTAAATCAAAATATCATTTCTTCATTAAGAAAAAATATATATTATATAATGACCTATTTGTTAAAACAACCATCGTATAACTATAACCAATAAAATAGACGAATAAGGAAAAAAAAACTCCAGCAAAACTAAAATAAAGCGGAATAAGTTTGTAATTATAATCTAAAAACTCGGCATTTAATATACTTGCATGATTAACCAATTGGAAAATAGAATTATCAAAAAAATCACTTCCTAACCCAATAAACAGATCTTTAAAAATGAAACCGATAAAGATACTTAAAAAACCCAAAACAGCAAGAACATATGAGATAAAATATGAAGACTCGTGAGACAAACTAACAGCTTTGGCTGGCGAATTCGACTTAGCAAAAAAGACAAGGTAAGCCAACCTAATAGAATAGAAAGAAGTAATAAAAGCTGCGAATGTTCCTAATCAATAAATAAAAAACCCATTTACCGAATATTTAGAAAATGCAACCTCTAAAATGACTTCTTTTGAATAAAAACCGGTCAAAAACGGGAATCCCGTTAGCGAAAGTGAACCAACTAAAATAGCTACATATGTAAGTGGTAAAAGCTTCACCAATCCACCCATTTTTCGCATATCTTGTTCATCCAATAAAGCATGAATAACTGATCCGGCGCCTAAAAATAATAATGCCTTAAAAAAACCGTGATTAAATAAATGAAATAGACCTACAGAGTAATTAGACATACCACAAGCAAAAAACATATAACCCAATTGACTACATGTAGAGTATGCAATCACCTTTTTTATGTCGTACTGAACTAAACCAACAGTACCAGCAAACAATGCAGTTAGACCACCGATTAAAGAAACCAAAAACAAAACAGAGCCGCTATACTCTAACAAGGGAGATGAACGTATTAAAACAAAAACACCTGCAGTAACCATTGTGGCCGCATGAATCAATGCTGATACAGGAGTTGGACCCTCCATTGCATCAGGCAATCATGTATGTAAACCTAATTGTGCTGACTTACCAATAGCACCCAAGAATAAAAAAAAGCAAACCAGATCGAGTCGATTAAACGAAAAAAACAAAAAATTAACGTCAGGCGCTTGACTTAAAAAAGCGCTTAAATTAAAAACAACACCGAAATCAAAACTTTTGAAGAAAAAAAAAATCAACAATAATGAAAAATATAAACCAAAATCACCTATTCTATTTACAATAATAGCCTTCATAGCTGATTTGTTAGCTTGAATACGTGTGTATCAAAAATTTATAAGAAGGTAAGATGATAAACCAACACCCTCCCAGCCTAAAAAAAGTTGGACGAAAGTTCCAGAAGTAATTAGCATAAGCATAAAAAAAGTAAATAGAGATAAATAACCTAAAAAACGTATTATGTGTGGGTCACCATTCATATAATCCATTGAATATAAATGCACTAGAAAAGAAACAAAAACTACCAGCACCATCATCGTTGCAGTAACACTATCGAACAAAAACGACCAATTTAAACGCAACAGCCCGATGTGAAATCAAGATCCAAGATCAACATAACAAGTATATTTAGTTAAGCCGACTTCATAAAAAATAAATAATGAAACTAGTAAACAAGCAAACATATTAAATAGAAAAAAACTAGTTACTCTCCTACCTAAAAACTTACCAAATAAACACGAAAAGAAAAGATTTAAAAATGGTAAAAACAACGATAATAAATACATCTTTAGAAAAAAGAAAAATTATACTTAATTATACTGTAACTAAGTCTTTAAAGAAACGGATGACTTTAAATTACGTAAAGTCTGTCGAAAAATTAATTGCCTCTTCACATTTATATTTTGATTCAAAACAAGTATAATGGAACCAACCATGGCTACAAGCAGTATAAGACTAATTACCAAAAAGATAAAAAATGTGTACGTATAAACTAACCAGCCTAGCAATTCCGTATTAGTTATCTCATTAACCAGGCTAAGATTTGACGTATTCGGAGAAGCTGGCACGTAAAGAGCATAAAACACAGAGTTACTAGTACTAGAATAAAGATCCGACAAGACGTTAGATCAATGCGACAATGCATTATCCTTATCAAAAAAACAAAAAACACCATTTACATATGTATTTGGTAACTCAAATAAAACTGGTTTACTAACAAACAAAATTTTTTTTATAAACATTAAGTCATTACTAAAAAGCATAGTAAAAACCTCACCAATTCCAAAGTTAAAAACTAGGAAAAAAAGCTGAAACAAAAATATACTACTTATAGCTAATCCAACAGGTATATATCTCCAAAAAACTTCATCCAACTCAAGTATCTTTATATTTAGCATCATAACAACAAACAAGAATAAGACTGCGATTGCGCCCACATAAACTATAAGAAATGTAATTGCAATGAACTCGACCCCCAGAATTATTAAAACAAAAGTCACGTTACAAAAAACCAATATTAAATAAAGAATAGAATGTATAGGATTTTTAGACACTATTACCATAACACTACAGATTAATGCCAATAAGCAAAAAGCAAACAATAAATGATTAGTTAGCATTTTTCGTTATTATATTATTAAATATTAATTATTGAAAAAATTACACCTAAAAGTAAACGAGACTATATGGGTAGGAATGGAATCGAACCACCGACCTACGGTTTTTCAGACCGTCGCTCTACCACTGAGCTACCTAAGAAAAAAATGTTAATGTGGGGAGGGCGAGACTCGAACTCACATCGTCAGGTCATGAGCCTGATATGTTTCCATTTACAATACCTCCAAAATTTCTTAAATGTATCGGTAAGATACGCCGAAATATCGACGTAATGTTGATTAACTCATATTATAAAAGATTAACGGTGAAATGTTGGAAATTTTGTATAAAGATTAAAAGAAGCCGGCATTGTCAAGGACGAAAGCTCCGGATTTTTAATCAACGTGGCTACAAAAAGCTTATAATCGACTTCGATAAATGGCGGGTTATTTAATAAAACCCTACGTGATTTCAAATTAGATTTCAAATAAGAATACACCAGTTTAAAATATCTTTTATTTACGGATACTATTTGATTATACTTTAGAAAATGTGAAGGATAACTAATAATTTTGTTATCGACAAAAACGTTCCCTGACAGAATAAACCTTTTTATGAAATATATAGACGGGAAAAAGTTCAACCTTAATAAAAAGGTTTCTAAACGACCCTCCAAAGTCAGAAAAAAATCTGACTCATTCCGCCCTCAAACGGAGACGACCGCTCTATATAATTTTAGAAATTGCGAAGCCTTTTTAAAACCAAAAAACAACGAAACCTTCTTATAATATATATTTTTGGAGCCAAAAAGGGATCATTTCTTATTTTTTTTTCTAGGAGCAGCAATGTGTACAGAGTAAAAAAAAGTCTTCTGCTTGCGTAAATTTAATTTTTTTTTCAACGTAAATTGTAAATTATTTAGCCTTAAAAAGTTTTTGGATTTTAAATAAACAAACTTCTTATTTATAAATAATTTTGGAAAATTTGATAAGACATACTTTTTAGAAAAAACCAGCGTTTTATAGGTACTTAGTAAATTAACATTGGACTTAAAAAAGTTATTAGAAGCAAAACTTGAAAACAAACAAATATTAAACCTCAAAAAAGATAAAATCTTAACCTTTTTAAATCTCTTAGTTCGCATAATCTTTAAGTAACCCTTTTTAGTTCATTTTCTCCGAACACTAGTGATGACAAATAAATTAGAAGAAGAAGACCTGGCAAACTTTTTTTTCATGGAAAAATTCAGCAAGTTCAACCTTTTTCTAAAATTAACAAAACTAAATAAACTGTAATTTAAATGCTTCAAAAAACCCCTTCTAAAATAACTAAACTTAGTACGTATGCGTAACCGCCTTTTTAATACCGTATCGCGATAATGTAATAACAAGGATTTTTTATTGTAAGAAAATTTTGAGCCTACAACGAGTTTACCTCAAATTTCATCCCTGTACTTTTTATACAATTTTTGTTTATAAAATTTATTCATCTCTTACTTTTTAAAAAAATACATATTATGAATTTAAGGCCTTGAAAAAACACTTTTTTCGATTTATAAATCAAATAAAGCGCTATCTGAAAATTTTTACCAACTGAGTTCGAAATGGTTTCAGGTAATTTAATCAGAATAAATAAAAAAAAGATATAAAATTAATTTAATAAATTGAAAGGCTAATCTATAGGAGAGCTCTCCTTACCTTCGACAACATCAACCCTTCTGCGATAAATTTAGTTTTCTCCGCAACGGCTGCTTCTCTTGCGGCCAATCTGGCCTCTCTTTCAACCAAACTACGCTCTTTTTGTTCCAATTCACACTCTTTGTTAGCTAAAGCGTCTAATTGTTCGGCAGTTAAAAATTTTGACTCCTCAACGCGCTGATACTCATGATTAACTTTCATATCATCGAACCGACCGTCAACACTAAGATCTTTTGCCTCTAAATTACAATTCTCAATTAAAAATACAGCCTTCCTCCTAGTATCCATATGGCGCGTACTAGCACCATAAGCCGCTTCATCCATACGCTGCAAAACAGTCGGTGCTTCATTTTTCAAAGCAGCCGTATTTATGTCGAGAACAAAATAACCTGTAGTTACCCACCGCCGTCAAACCAACAGCTAGAGCAACTTTTCTAGTTCCTGTAGTAAGCATCATGGCGGCTGTTCTAGATGAATAGTATCTTTTAGAAAAAAACCTATTAAATAAATATTTATCAAAAACTCTTTGGTAGATTTGAGGCGGCCTTAGTTGTAAATGAAATGGAACTGGAGTTACAAAAACAAAGTAGTGGATATAAAGAGAATTCGCAAAATAAGCTGTGAGGAAAATAGTAGAAAACAGAAAAATAAGGCGAGAGCCTGTCATCGATATTATAAGAATAATTAAAAAAATAAAATACGAACCAAACTTACGAAAACGTAGAAATAAAATAACAGGACGGCTACTCATAACATAACCCACAAAACTGCTCGAGATTAAACGATTAATTATTGCAGAAAATTTATCTTTCACTGAAATCAAACCCTGTTTAAGAAACTTTATACGATTTTCTCCTTTATTTGGATAATGAAGCCGGGTCGCCTGTGTAATTCTTAAAGTATATATAAACGTAATTATAAAAATGGACCGGATTAACCACGTAAACTTCGATAGGCATAAATGCATGATTAACACCACACAACTCACTACACTGGCCGTAAAAAGTTCCCGTGTTCTTTAAATATAAAGAAGTTTGATTCAAGCGTCCCGGCACAGCATCAACCTTGACTCCAAAAGCAGGAACAGCTCAGCTATGTAAAACGTCAGAAGAAGTTATCAACAACCTAATATGCGTATTTTTAGGTAAAAAAAGAGGCATATCGGTCTTCAATAACCTCAGATCACCAATATTTAGTTCAGCTTCATGAACCATGTAACTATCGAATTTGATAGTAGTTTCCGGTATAATATGATCGTGGTATAGATAAGTATAAAGCGGATTCTTTAGATAATTAGCGTAAAGTATCTCCATTCTGCGATAACTTTCATCAGTTTCATAATCTGTAAACTTATTATGATAAACGACAGAATAATCGGAGTACTCGTAACTTCAGTATCATTGGTGGCCTATAACCTTAACAGTTAAAACAGGATCAATGATTTCATCCATTGCATACAATAAAGCAAAGGATGGTACGGCTATAAATAATAATATAAATGCGGGTAGTATAGTTCAAATTATTTCTATCGTAGTACCGTGATTAATATTATAAGTTCTGCTATTAACGCTAAATGATAAGCTTTCCTTAAGTTTATCTATTAACGAATCAAACGAAGAAATATCCCTGGATTCCGGAAGATCACTATTCATAGAACCGTAGTAAAACTTCTTATATGTGGAGAACAATAAGTAACCAACAACAAAAAGTATAACAGCCAAAAAAAACATAATGTGATCATGAAGTTTTATTATACCGTAAGCAATCGGTGTTATGGGATCTTGAAAACTTACTTTTCAAGAGTCAGTGTGATCGTTAATACAAAGTAAGGTATTTGATTCAAAACAAACTATCACTCAAGTTACTAGAACTATTCCTATAAAAATAAGACCCGGCCTTACTCAAATTCAAGAGAAGAATGATGAGCTAGACGCTAATTTATAAGATGGTATTTTTGGAACGTTCTTTAGTACAGTATCCATGTAAGGTTTAAAAAAACCGTGAGCCTTAACGACTAGTTTAGGAGTAACGTTATTATTAAAGGCAAGATATATTAAGTAGAAAAAGATTATAACGCTTACTGAAGAAATAATTGAACCAAAAGAAGATAATATATTTCAATAATAATAATTATCGGGATAATCTGGAATTCTTCTTGGCATACCAGCTAAACCAACAAAATGCATTGGAAAAAAAGTAAGATTCACACCTATAAACATTAACCAGAAATGAACATTTCCATAAAGTTCATTATACGTATAACCGGAAACCTTTCAAAACCAGTAATAAAATCCAGCAAAAAAAGCAAACACGGCACCCATGGATAACACATAATGGAAATGCGCAACAACATAATACGTATCGTGTAACATGATATCTAGACCAGCATTGGATAAAACTATTCCAGTTAAACCACCAAGAGTAAATAAAATTAAAAAACCTATAACAAATAGTAGCGGTGTCTTTTTGACAATTTGACCGCCTCATAAAGTAGCTATTCAGCTAAAAATCTTTATGCCAGTTGGAACAGCAATCATCATAGTTGCGGCCGTAAAATAAGCTCTAGTGTCAACATCTAGACCGACAGTATACATATGATGTGCTCAAACTATAAAACCTAAAACAGCAATAGATAACATTGCATAAACCATACCTATATAGCCAAAAATAGACTTATTCGAAAACGTGCCTATAATCTGGCTAACTATACCAAACGCAGGTAAAATTAAAATATACACTTCTGGATGGCCAAAAAATCAAAACAGATGTTGGTATAATATAGGATCGCCACCACCGGAAGGATCGAAAAATGAAGTATTAAAATTTCTATCAGTCAAAAGCATAGTTATAGCACCAGCCAAAACAGGAAGAGAAAAAAGAAGTAAAAATGCTGTAATTAAAACGGACCATACGAATAGTGGTAATTTGTGCATCGATAAACCAGGGACTCTCATATTAAATATGGTAGTTATAAAATTTATTGCACCTAATAAAGAGGAGATACCAGCTAAATGTAAACTAAAGATAGCTAAGTCTACAGAACCGCCAGAATGGGCTACTATGGAACTTAGTGGCGGATAAACTGTTCAACCTGTACCAGCACCAAACTCTACCAATGATGAAGAAAGTAAAAGAAACAACGAAGGCGGCAGAAGCCAGAAACTTATATTATTTAAACGTGGAAATGCCATATCTGGTGCGCCTATCATTAAAGGAACAAACCAATTACCAAAGCCTCCAATCATAACAGGCATAACAAAAAAGAATATCATTACAAAAGCGTGTGCGGTAATAACAACGTTATATAATTGACTGTTACCACCCAAAATCTGAGAACCAGGCGCGGCTAATTCAAACCTAATTATCATAGAAAATATAGTACCTATAATACCGGAAAAACCACCGAATATTAAATAAAGTGTACCAATATCTTTGTGATTAGTTGAAAATAACCACCTGTTATTTATAAAAAAATTTGACAGGTTATTTAATAATTTACTAGAATTCATATTTAATTTTTTAATAATTTTTTTTTAATAATTATAAATATAATGTACAAAATATAAAAAAGTCACAGAACTATACGAGAAACAATAACCTAAAAAAATAATTTTGTCCAGCAACAGGTTCCCCTACTGCTACCTTGTTACGACTTCACCCCAGTCCTTAATATAGTTGTCGTAACTAGTACAAAGAAATATTGCCGGAAAACTAATTCAACAGCAATAATTTACCAAGCCTATGCAACTTCTAACCAAACCAATTCCCATGGCGTGACGGGCGGTGTGTACAAAGATTGAGAATGTATTCACCGCAGCATTCTTTTCTGCGATTACTAGCGATTCCTACTTCATACTCTCGACTTGCAGAGAGTAATCTGAACTAGGGTTAATTTTTAATGATTCGCTACAGTTTGCACTATTGCTTCACATTGTAATTACCATTGTAGTACGTGTGTAGCCCAACCTATATAGGCCATAATGATTTGACTTCTTCTTCTTTCAATTAATTTTAAAATTAATGTTGCTATATTACACACTTAATCAAGGTGTATCAAATATAACCGAAGGTTACGTCCGTTAAATGAATGAACAAAACATTTCACAACACGAACTGCCGACAACCATGCAGCACCTGTACAAATCAATATAACAGTAACTAGTAGAATACCGTTATATGAATGTTATTTATATAGCCTAGAAAATCTAAGATATAAAATAAACACAATTTGTATTCAAGGGTTGGTAAGATTCTTTGCGTTATATCAAATTAAACCACATACTCCACCGCTTATACAATCTTCCGTCAGTTTCTTTGAGTTTTAACCTTGCGGTCGTAGTACTCAGGTGGAATATTTACGCGTTAGCTTAATCATGTTTTTCAACATAATCAATATTCATCGGTCAGGGCATAGACTACCAGGGTCTCTAATCCTGTTTGATCCCTATGCTTTTGTGCCTCAGTGTCAGTATTAAAATAGATAGCAGCCTTCGCCTAGTGCATGCCCTTTAAATATCGAAAAATTTCACCTTTACACTTAATGTTCAGCCATCTTCTAATAAACTCTAGTCAGTTAGTATTAAAAAGCGTTTAAGCTCTATGCTTAACTTTTACCTTGAAACTTAACAAACCACCTACGCACCCTTTACACCCAGTCAATGCGAATAACACTAGCCCTCTCCGTATTACCGCGACTGCTGGCACGAAGTTAGTCAGGGCTTCTCCTTCAAGTACGATTGCATTATAATCCTTGACGAAACGAGCTTTACGGCAATTAAGCCTTCTCGATCAAGCTTTCGCCCATTGTCAAATATTCTCCACTGCTGCCCTTTGGAAAGACTTGGGCCGTTTTCAGTCCCAATGTGGCTGATCATTCTCTCAAACCAGCTAAGCATCGTCGGCTTGTTGAATAATTACTACAACAACTACCTAATCCTGTAAAAGCTCTATTACAAACGATATAAATCTTCCTACAAGTAATTAAGCCGGCTGGCTTAATTTAAAAGTAAGTATAGGTATTTAGCCTTATTTGTACTTCGATTCTCTTATATTACTCACCAGGTCACCACTCGAATTAATAAAATAATTCTAGTTTGATTTGCATGTGTTAAAATATGTTACCAGCGTTCACTCGGAGCCAGAATAAAACCCAACAATTGTGCTATATCTGAAATAGAATTTCAGATATATAATATAATATCTTTAAGAAAAAAATGTTAATGTGGGGAGGGCGAGACTCGAACTCACATCGTCAGGTCATGAGCCTGATATGTTTCCATTTACAATACCTCCAAAATTTCTTAAATGTATCGGTAAGATACGCCGAAATATCGACGTAATGTTGATTAACTCATATTATAAAAGATTAACGGTGAAATGTTGGAAAGAATGAGAGTGACAGGATTCGAACCTGCATCTTTTAACTCGACAAGTTAACTCTTTACCATTAAGTTACACTTTTCATTTCCCATCAGAGTGACAGGACTCGAACCTGTAGTCTTCTGTTCCCAAAACAGACACATTACCTATTATGCTACACTTGGACGCAATCAGAATCGAACTGATATCTAATACGTGCAAGGTATTGATTTTACCATTAAACTATGCAGTGTAGATTTAGTAGGCCTAATTGGAATCGAACCAATAACTTTTCGTTATGAGCGAAACATTTTGCCACTAAACTATAGGAATAACGAAATTTTTTAAAAAAGTCTTGTATAAAAAATATTTTTTTAGTAAAAGTAAGCAAGTTTGTCACCAAACAAAACCCCTAAACTATATGGTAATTATCTACAACCATTTTAATAAAACATGAAAATTCTTTTCTCGCTTATATGCTTTCAGCGATTATAAAAATTATACGTAGCTACTTGACTATGCTTAAAATAATACAATCAATTTACCAGTGGTATACATTTCTCAATCCTCTCGTACAAAAGAAACATTTTTTTAGTTTTAAACGAAATGACAGATAGGAACCGAACTGTCTCACGCATGAAAATCCATTATTACTAATGGCATGGACTATATCTTCATCCAAAAATTTGCTCTCTGGAGTTAACGTATTATAATTCCGAGGAATTTGGAACTATCGGAAATTTTTACAATTTCTCAGTCTCTACAGGTAATATCAAACTATTCTTAACCACTAAAGACGTATTCTTTCTTTTTTTAGAATAAGTGTGCTCGGCAACTTTGTCAACCAATTTACAAACCTCAAGAAAGTCTGCCTCGTTTTGCACATCATTTAACGCTTTAATAATTTGAAAAATTAAAACAGCAAGATTTTTTTTTAAAATTAAATAAGGAAACAATAATCCTAAAAAACTGTTAACCATCTTTGCACCGGAGATAGAGTACTCAATCATATCGTCGTTTCTAAAACGTATGGAACCAACACCTATTAATTCTTTCAATTTTAAAAAGTACCAGTGTTTATTTTTTTTTTGATAAAAAACTACATTAAGCCTAATAGTGTATTTATATCGATACTGACCACCCTTTACTATTTGAGCTAAAATACAACCATCTCCTTCTAAAAACCCAGCCAAATAAGCTAATTGTTCATTATTTAATTCTTTAAATTTTTCTTTTTGCATGTTTCTTTATTTTCTTGAAAATTTGAATTTTCCCTCGGTATTACCCCTTACCCAGTTCAGAAGTAAGTAGGGCTTCACCGATATAAGTTAATGCTACAGTTTATGTTACCATAAACTAACGCAGTGTTATCTACGTTCTAAACCCAACTCACGTACCACTTTAATAGGCGAACAGCCTAACCCTTGGAACCGCCTACAGCTCCAGGATGTGATGAGTCGACATCGAGGTACCAAACAAGCCCGTCGATAAGGACTCTTAGGGCCCATTAGCCTGTTATCCCTGACGTACCTTTTATCCGTTAAGCAATAGCCCTTCCATACAGCACTATTGGATCACTATGGCCGACTTTCGTCTCTGATTCGATTTGTCAATCTTTCCAGTCAAGCAATCTTATACCATTAAATTTTTAATTAATTTTTAATTAATTATTACTACCTTTTGCACGCCTTCGTTACTATTTAGAAGGCGACCACCCCAGTCAAACTACCAATCATAAAATATCCTATTGTTTTAGTTAGTTTTAAAAATTAAAAAAACAGTATTTCAGTGAGGCCTAAACAATTAACTTGCGTTAAAGTATCATAAGCTACTGTTTATCCTACATATTCAATGTTTTAAAAACAATTTATGATTATAGTAAAGGTGTACAGGGTCTTTCCGTCCAATCATTTCTATACTGCATCTTCACAGCAACTTTAATTTCACTAGGCTAATACTGGAGACAGTAGGGAAGTCGTTACACCATTCATGCAGGTCGGAACTCCAAAAACTTAATCTTTTTCTTTCAAAAAAGTTTAGACTATATCATCACCCTTAACTTACCTTAGAAATATTGAAAAACGCACGGAATTATAATTTTTTTGAAACGATTTTGGATAAAAGCTCATCTTTGGTTAATTTTCTCTTACCCATATTTATTTGATAAGAAACATCTATTATAGACCTTAACCCGAACTCGTTTAAGTGTTGCTTACTAGCAACAGAATCAACGATCTCTTTGAATAGCTCAAAATCTCTAAGCTTTTTTGTTCTTAGCGTAAATTTTTCAAAATGGGGTATCACTTTCAAACGTATATCGGATAAGTCCCGACATTCATATTTTCAGGTATTATCTCTTTTTGAAAGACGTATAAACCCACAACCAAAGAAGTCTAAAAGTTCTTGCAAACATTTCAAATTTAAACCTTCCTTATCCCTGGTTTGAGATAGAGAAAAACTTGGTCTAACTTCTATGCCTAAAGTTAAACGCTCTTTTAAATTGAAACTAACACAAAAACAGCCTTCTCCGTCAACGAAACCGGTTATCCAAAAAGGATCAACTAACACTTTTTCTTGCTTCTTTAAATCCAAATTCTTCATGTTTTAAAAATTTTTAATTCTTTTTTTTATACTTCATAGTAAATTCGAACAAAAGGGGTCAGCGTTTTATTTGTCTTTTAGAAAACAAATCTCATCTTTCGATTCAGTCGTTACGGGTCAACTATTCATTTTTGTAGTTCTAGAATAATCGTTCCCACGGTATTGCCATATTTTAAAACAAATTAAAACTTAGGGTTTCACCGTTATTAGCTGATTTGCTATAACACATTACTGTGTTAATCGGGCAAGTTCCAATGCTACCCGACAAGGAATTTCGCTACCTTAGGCTTTGCCTTTAGACATAATAAATGTCTAAAAGTTTGGACTATATCTTAGATTTAGCAGCTTAGAATTTATGCTGTTAATCTTTTGGCGTATAGTCTCTGAGGATATTGCTTTTTAAAATTTCGAACTCTATCTTTCTACACTTACCTTTACTGTTCAGATTTAAAGTATAAGCTAATTCTAATAATTCCAAAAAGCCCTCTAGATTGTAATGCTTTTTGCTTTCTAATGACTCTACTATATGTAGAAAAGTAGAAAAGAAAACAAATTTACAAGAAAAAGGCAAAACGTACTTTTTAAAATAAGGAACAACCTTCTCTAAAATTACCTTTCTGCTAGTTATGGAATAAACATACACGTCTTCGGAACCGGATTTCAGAAAAACGTTACCGCTTCTAAAGAGCTCTTTCGAACGTTCTAGAATTGGCTTACCGGAGACGTGTTGATACAAAGAGAATTCCGGATCGATAACGTACCCAAATCTAGAAGAATCGTGTTTCTTTATAGAAATACAAAGCGAACCTTCTCCTTCTATAAAACCAGCTAAAAAAAACTTAAATTTATGCGAATCTACAGAAAATAATTTCGAATTATTTCTTAAAGAAAATAGGTTATCTATGTTATTATTTTTATTTACAGTCATTTTCTTATTTTATAAAAATTTTTAAAAAGCAATCTTTCCTGCTGATTGACCATTTGTTTGAATTTTCACCTACTAGGTACCAAACAAATATAGGTTGTTCCAGCATTTAGCCAAATTTAATAACGGCCCTATTAGTAGCCAACCGTTATGGTTACAGCCGCCGTTTACTGAGATTTATATTCAAGGCATCTCTACCCATCCTTTTTATCTTTCAGCACCGGGCAGGTGTCAGACCCTATACATCGTTTTACAACTTAGCGGAGTCCTGTGTTTTTAGTAAACAGTCGCTACCCTCTATTCTGTTACACCTATTAGTAATTGCTTACCAAAGGTACTCCTTCTCCCGAAGTTACGGAGCTATTTTGCCGAGTTCCTTCAATATTATTATCCTATCACCTTAATATACTCTATCAAAATATCTGTGCCGATTTAAGTACGGTTTCATTCATAGCTTTTTCCGGAAAAGTTTTAATTACACAATTAATTAACTAAAATTATATAATTTATACTTTTGTCACTTATTGAAAAATTTAAGAATATTAACTTAAAGCCCATCACATATAATTATCATTATAAAATTTAGGGGCCGATTAACCCTATTAAAATTAATTTATAAATAGGAAACCTTATATATACGGTGGAAGAGCTTCTCACTCTTCTCTGCTACTCATACAGGCATACTTACTCTTAATGTAATAGCAGACTCTCACGAATCCACCTATAACTTATAAGATACTCTACTACCGATTTCCATATAGCTTCAGTAAATAATTTTAGTCCTTTATATCATAAAACCCTATAGCACTTTTATAAAATTAGTGAGCTGTTACGCTTTCTTTAAAGGATGGCTGCTTCTAAGCCAACCTCCTAATTGTTATAATACTTAAAGTTATTTCATACACTTGATTATTTTTGAGGACTTTAGCTGATATTCTGGGCTGTTTCCCTTTTGATTACGAACCTTCGCGCCCGCAATCTGCCTGTTCTGTAAGAAATTTATTGCTATTCGTAGTTTAAGTAAACTCAGTAGAAGTATTAATTCCCATTGCTTACCAAGAGCTCTACCAACAATAATGTACGCAGAACGCTCTACCTAAATAGATTTCGTAGAGTACTAGCTAACACTAAGCTTGATTAGCCTTTCACCCCTAGCTACCACTCATCCCAGTATTATGCAACATACACGGGTTCGATCCTTCAATACGTATTAAAGTACCTTCAATCTGGCAGTAAATAGATCGCTTAGTATCGAGTCTCATAGAACTAACTTAACGCTCAATTAAAGCTCGCTTTCACTTCACCTTTATTTAACAACTATAGTTTGCTAATCCCCAGAAATCGCCCGCTCATTATGCAAAAGGCACCCTATAACACTTTCAGACAGCGCTCTAGATCCTTGAGGTAAACAATTTCAAGATCTTTTAACTATATTCTTTTCATCTTTCCTTCACAGTACTTGTTCACTATTAGTCACAAAAGTGTATTTAGCCTTAACGAATGGGTTCGCTTTTTTCCAATAAAATTTCACAGATTTTATTTTACTCATTTTTAAAGATTAAAAAACTAATATAAGGGGCTCTCACCCGCTGTGGCATTTAAGTCATATAAAATTTCTATCGTTTTTTAATTTAAAATGGCTATTTTGTTTTCACTCACCATTACTAACAAAATCTTTAATTATTTTCTTTTCCTTCAACTATTGAGATGTTTCACTTAATTGAGTAAGAACAATATTTAAATGTTAGGTTTCCCTGCTGGAATCTACAGTTCTAAGTAATTTTTCGACTCATTGTATATTTCGTCCGATTAAACGCCAGAAACTTTTGTGCTATAAGATATTCGTTATTTACCCTATAATTTTTATATAATTGTTTATTTGCGCTTTTTGCAAAGTAATTTAAACTAAGCTATAAATTAAATACGATGCTTGGGGATAATGGGACTCGAACCCATACGGAACTACCCACTGATTTCTAAAATCAGCCTGTCTACCATTTCAGCATATCCTCTCGTTGATGTCGAATATGAACCTAGATAGATTCGAACTATCGACTTCACGCTTATCAAGCGTGCACTCTAACCGCTGAGTTATAGGTCTTTTTGCCAACGCAAGCTGAACCCTATGAGAATCGAACTCATATTCTTAACGTGAAAGGTTAACGTCCTACCATTAGACGAAGGGTTTTGGGTGTATTGGGACTCGAACCCAAAACCTCTGGTTTAAGAGACCATTGCTCTACCGATTGAGCTATACACTTTTGGGGTAATAGGACTCGAACCTATAATCATGGGTTCAAAACCCACCGCCTTGCCCTTTGGCTATACCCTTTCTACCAATTCCGCCAAACGGTGAGGTGAATAACGGGACTCGAACCCGTATTTGCAACTTCACAAATTGCCACTTTGACCTGTTAAGCTATATCCACTGCGCTCGCACGCTAGAGGGCCAGAATCAGGGCGAGTGCCGTTTTAAGAGAGGGGGGCAGCTTGAC
>LNAP01000416.1_pt1 | contig 47970 bp, 42 predicted proteins | sample 602601 | NCBI WGS metagenome assembly LNAP01 (sample SAMN02440304, study PRJNA202911) | soil metagenome | biome: Subtropical and temperate rainforests or woodlands; isolation source: soil samples (1 kg each in a 20% v/v slurry with milli Q water) were... ...
GAGCAGGTCGGTTTTCGCTTCATTCGAATAGGTGACGAAGCCGCGATCGACGACATCGGACGACCCGGCGATTTCAGTCAGGGTCGCCGCGATCAGACCGCCGGTGCAGGATTCCGCGGTGGCAATCATCCAGCCGCGGCGACGATAGAGATCGAGGAGGGCAGGGATATCCATAGTCGCTCTCTTTTTATCCGAGCGGCAAAGCAACCGTCGCTGTCGCCTGGGCGGCAATTCCCTCGCTGCGGCCTGTAAAGCCGAGCTGTTCGGTCGTTGTCGCCTTGACGCTGACACGGTCGCGATCGATGCCGAGAATCTCGGCGACCCTGGCGACCATGGCATCGCGATGCGGGCCGACCTTGGGTTTCTCGCAGATGATCGTGACGTCGCAATGACTGACACTGCCGCCACGCTGCTGCACCAGCTTGCCGGCGTGAGCGAGGAACTTCCACGAGGCAGCACCTTTCCATTGCGGATCGCTGGGCGGGAAATGGGCGCCGATATCCTTGGCGGCGATGGCGCCGAGCACGGCGTCGGTCAGTGCATGCAAGGCGACATCGGCATCGGAATGACCTTCCAGCCGCCATTCGCAGGGAATGTTGACGCCGCACAGATTGACACCGTCGCCGGCGATCAGCCGGTGCACGTCGAAGCCGTTACCGGTGCGATATTCGAAAGCCTGGCTCATTTGGGGATTCAGCATCCTTTCCGCGCGGGCCAGATCGGCCGGCGTCGTCACTTTGAAATTATCTTCATGGCCGTGGACCAGCGCGACCTCGATGCCGGCTGTTTCCGCCACACCGGCATCATCGGTCATTTCCGGCGCGCATCCCGAAACCTTGCGATGGGCATCGAGGATCGTCGCATAATGAAAGGCCTGCGGCGTCTGTGCCCGCCATAGGCCGTTACGGTCGACCGTCAAGCCGCTGAAGGTGCCGTCGGCGCGTTTCAGCGTATCGACGACCGGCACCGCAACCAGAGCCGCCCGATGCGCGGCCAGGGTTTCCAGGGTGCGGTCGATTGTCGCGGCATCGAGGAATGGGCGGGCGGCATCATGAATGAACACCAGATCGGGCGCCAGCTCGGCCAAGCTCTCCAGGCCCAGGCGCACGGAATCCTGCCGCGACGGGCCGCCATGGACGGGGGGCAGCAGATCCAGTCCCTTTGTGGCCGCGTCGTAGAGTTCCTGATAGGTGGGATTGATCACCACGCGCACGCCGGCAATGCCTGGATGCGCCAGAAAGGTTTCCACGCAATAGCGCAACAATGGCTTGCCGGCCAAGGTCAGGAACTGCTTCGGAGTCTCCCCGCCGATCCGCAGGCCGCTGCCCGCCGCCACAACTAGGGCAATCGCTTTCGTCATTCTCGTCCAATATATCGGTGCCGTTTGCCAAGGCGGCGCAGTTTAAACATAATGCGCGCCATGTCGACCATTGCACTTTCCGAAATCGCCGCCGTTATCGGCCTCTTACCCCTGAGCATTGCCGCCATTCGCGGGCAGCTGCAACGGCCAATTCTCTTCTGGCTGCTACTGGCGGTTGCGGCGATCGGGCCGATCAGCGTCGTCTGGCAGATGATGCATGCCCAGTGGCAGGCGGGCCTGGTGGCCAGTCTGTGGCTCAGCATCGCCGCCACCTTGCCGCTTTACGCTGTCGTCGCCGCTGCCAACCGCCAGGCCATCCGCCTCAGCGCGTTGTTGGCGCCCTATCTGCTGCTGGTCGCGCTTCTGGCCACCTTGGCCGACTGGTTTGCCAGAACCGAACCCGCCATGCTGACCTCAATTCCCTGGTTCGCGGCGCATATCCTGCTGGCCGTGGGCAGCTATGCCCTGCTGACCATTACCGCCGTCGCGGCTCTGGCCGTGGTGCTGCAGGAGCGGGCCATGAAGGGGCACCGGCGGGATTGGGCGAGCGAAAGATTGCCCTCGGTCTCGGCGAGCGAAAAGCTGCAACAGCATCTGCTGTGGATTGCCGCTATCCTCATGGCCGCGGCCCTGGCCACCGGCGCCGCCAACGAATTCCTGGAAACCGGCAGCTTCCTGCTCCTGACGCATAAGATTCTGCTGTCCTGCCTGGCTTTCCTGGTCATCGTGGTGTTCCTGGTCCTGCATCAGGCGACCGGTCTGCGGGGCAGGCTGGCGGCGCGATGGCTGTTGACAGGTTATCTGCTGCTGACCTTGGCTTATCCGGGGGTCAAATTCGTCCGGGATATTCTGCTCAGCTGACCGGTCCGGTATTGCCGAACCGAAATCTATTGCATTTTCGCCAGAGCAGCGTAGAAATCGCCCAGAATTTAGGCAATTCAGGCTAGTGCTGAAAAAATGAGCATTCAGATCGGTCCGGTGACGATCGCCGACCCTGTCATCCTCGCCCCCATGTCCGGCGTGACCGATATGCCGTTCCGCCGGCTGGTGAAACGCTGCGGCGCCGGCTTGGTCGTTTCGGAGATGATCGCCAGCGAGGCGATGATCCGCCATACGCGGCAGTCGATGAAGATGTCGACCAATTGCGCCGAGGAATTTCCCATGTCGGTGCAGCTCGCCGGTTGCGAGCCAGGGGTGATGGCCGAGGCTGCCAAGCTCAACCAGGATCGCGGTGCTGCGATCATCGACATCAATTTCGGCTGTCCGGTAAAAAAGGTCGTCAACGGCCATGCGGGCTCGGCGCTGATGCGCGACGAGGCGACGGCGACAAAGATCCTGGAAGCCACGGTGAAGGCGGTCGATCTGCCGGTGACGCTGAAGATGCGCATGGGCTGGGACCATAGCAGCCTCAATGCGCCGACTTTGGCGCGGATCGCGGAATCCGTCGGCATCCGCATGATCACGATTCACGGCCGCACGCGCTGCCAGCTTTATAACGGCTCGGCCGACTGGGCCTTCGTGCGCCGCGTGAAGGAAGCCGTTTCCATCCCGGTGATCGTGAATGGCGACATCGTCACCCTGGAAGATGCCAGGACGGCCCTGGAACAGTCGGGCGCGGATGGCGTGATGGTGGGGCGGGGGGCCTATGGCAAGCCTTGGTTCCTGTCGCAGGTCATCGCCTATCTGAAGACCGGCGACCGGCTGCCGGATCCGCCGCTGCAGCGGCAACTGGATCTGCTGCTGGAGCATTATGAAGCGATCCTGGAACATTACGGCCGCGACGGCGGGTTGAAGATCGCCCGCAAGCATGTCGCCTGGTATTCCAAGGGATTGTTTGGTTCGGCCGATTTCCGTACCCGCATCAATCAGATCGATGAGCCGCAAATGGTCACCGCAGCGATTCGCGATTTCTATCTGCCGCAGATCGATCGGCAGGCAGCCTGAGCATGACCCTGCGCGGCCCCAGCATGCGCCTTACATCCCTGGTCCCCAAACCGGCGACCGCGGATGTGGGGGCAGCGGCTGCGCCGACAACCATAGCTGAGACGTCGATCGACCGTAGCTCCGTGTTGGAAACCCTGCCGATTGCGGTCATTGCCCTGGACGAGCATAACCGGGTGATCGATGCCAATGCGGCGGCCGAAGTGTTGTTAGGGCAAAGCCGCGCCTTGTTGCGGGTGATGCCGCTCAACGAGCTCATCGCGCCCGATAATCCGCTGTTCAGCCTGATCGCCGCCGCCCGTAATCAGCAGATTTCGGTCGTGGAATACGATCTGTCGCTGGGCGGGCCTCGGCTTGACGCCGCCCATATGGCGGTCGAGATCGCGCCCATGGCCGAACGGCCCGGCCACGTGGTGGTGGCCCTGCTCAATCGCCGCATCGAACGCCGTATCTCACAGCAACAGATGGGTCGCGACGCGACCAGGTCGGTGCGGGCATTGGCCGGCATGCTGGCGCATGAAGTCAAGAATCCGCTATCCGGCATCCGCGGTGCGGCGCAACTTCTGGAGGCCAAGCTTGAAGGGCCAGATCTGCAACTGGCGGAGCTGATCCGCGAGGAAACGGACCGCATCGTTGCCCTGATCAACCGGATGGAGATGTTCACCGACGACCGGCCGCCGCGGCTGGAAGCCGTGAATATACATGAAGTGCTGGACCGCGTGCGGCGACTGGCGCAGCATGGTGTTGCCGCCAAGGTCGATTTCCAGGTGCGTTTCGACCCGTCGCTGCCGCCCGTGAACGGTAATCGCGACATGCTGATCCAGGCTTTTTTCAACCTGGTGCGCAATGCCGCGGAGGCCTGTCCGGCCGAGCGCGGCATCGTCGCTCTCAGCACCAGCTATCAGACCGGCTTGCGCCTGGGCGGACGTCACGGAACCTGGCGTCACCAGCGTTGCGTCACGGTGACGGTGGAAGACAATGGTATCGGCATTCCTGCTCATATGCAGGCCAGTCTGTTCGACCCCTTCGTCAGCGAGAAGCCCGGCGGCAAGGGACTTGGGCTCGCTTTGGTCGCCAAGATCGTGCAGGATCACGCAGGCATCATCGAATTTGCCAGCGAGCCGGGCCGGACGCAGTTTTCCATCATGCTGCCGCTCCACGAAGGTGATGGCGGCAGCAACGGCTCGAAGACAGCCGATCGCAAGCGGCGAGGGGTCAAGCCATGAGCTCGACGATCCTGGTGGCCGACGACGATCGCGCCATCCGCCTGGTCCTGAGCCAGGCTTTGGGGCAGATGGGGCATAGCGTGCGCGCTGCCGGCGATGCCGCCACTTTATGGGGCTGGGTCGAGCGCGGCGAGGGCGATGTCGTCATTACCGATGTAGTGATGCCGGACGAAAACGGGCTCGATCTCATTCCCCGCATCAAAAGCGCCCGGCCCGATCTGCCGATCATCGTCATGAGCGCTCAGAATACCTTGCTGACGGCAATCCGGGCGACCGAGCGCGGCGCCTTCGAATATCTGCCGAAGCCTTTCGACCTGCGCGCCCTGATCGGTGCTGTCGAGCGGGCCCTCAGCCAGACCGGGCATCCCGAACCCGAGACCGTGCCGAGGGACGGCGAGGTCCTGCCGCTGATCGGCCGTTCGCCGGCCATGCAGGAGATCTATCGTGTCCTGGCGCGGCTTGTGAACACTGATATGACCACGCTTATTCACGGCGAGTCCGGAACAGGCAAGGAGCTGGTCGCGCGCGTGCTGCATGATTTCGGCCGCCGCAAGGATATGCCCTTCGTGGCCATCAACATGGCAGCGATCCCGCGCGATCTGATCGAAAGCGAGCTGTTCGGCCATGAGAAAGGCGCCTTCACCGGCGCCGTGGCGCGGGGCAGTGGCCGGTTCGAGCAGGCCAATGGCGGCAGCCTGTTCCTGGACGAGATCGGCGACATGCCGCTGGAGGCGCAGACCCGGCTGCTGCGCGTCCTGCAGACCGGCGAGTTCACGCCGGTCGGCGGCCGCCAGACGATCAAGGCAGATGTACGGATCATTGCGGCGACCCATCGTGACCTCCGGCACATGATCAAACAAGGCACCTTTCGGGAAGATCTGTTCTACCGCCTGAATGTGGTGCCGCTGAAATTGCCGCCGCTGCGTGACCGTTTGGAGGATATCGCCGATCTCGCCCGGCATTTCCTGCGCCTGACGGAGCAGGAGGGCATGCCGAGCAAGTATCTCGATGCCGGTGCCATTACCGAGCTGAAAAAACACGATTGGCCCGGCAATGTCCGCGAGCTGGAAAATCTGATGCGGCGCATCGCCGTGCTCTACAGCGAAACCATGATCGACGGCCGCATCATCGTGACGGCGCTGTCGGATCAGGATCTTGGCGTTTCCACACCGGCTCCCGAGCCGGCTTTGCCGGCCGCCATCGGCGAGGAGACGCTGGGGCAATCGGTCGAGCGTCACCTGAAGGCATATTTCCAGGCCCATGGCCACCGGCTGCCGGCGGCGGGGCTCTATGACCGGGTGCTGCAAGAGGTTGAGCGCCCTTTGATCATGCTGTCCTTGGACGCGACGCGCGGCAATCAGATCAAGGCCGCCGATTTGCTTGGCCTCAATAGAAATACCCTGCGCAAGAAGCTGCGCGAACTTGATATTCAGCCATCCCGGTCGAAATAGCGGCGGCGCCAGATGACGACACTTATGGCGGAACCGGAAAAGCAACAGAAGCCCAGCCTGCTCGGCCGCTTCGTCGATTGGGCTGACCGGGTCAATCTCGAGCGCAACGTCGCCTATCTGCTGATGCTGACCGGCATCGCCTGCGGCGTCGCCACCTATCTGATCCTGGCCGACTATTGGCGGACGCAAAGTCCGGCGAAAGCCATCACCTATCTGCTGATGGGCGATCTGATCGTCGTTCTATGTCTTGGCACGATCATCGCGCGCCGCGTCGTGCAGCTTTGGCTATCGCATCGACGGGGCCTGGTTGGCGCCAAGCTTCATTCACGCCTTGTCTTGTTGTTCGGCCTGGTCGCCCTGACCCCGACCATCATCGTCTCCGTTTTCTCGACGACATTCCTGAATTATGGCCTCAATGTCTGGTTTGGCGACCGGGTGCGGACGGCCGTGGAAAGCTCGATCAACGTCGCGCAATCATACCTGGTCGAGCACCAGCAGCGGATCGGCAATGACGCCCTGTCGATTGCCAATGAGATCCGAGGCCGCGACTTTCTCGATCTGATGGACCAGCAGAGGGGACAGGCCTTTCTCGACCGCCAGATCGATTTGCGCGATATTTCCGAAGCTGTCGTGATCAACGGCGCAAGGCGCATTGTCGCCCGCAGCAGCCTCAGCCTGATGATGGAATTCGATCTCGGTATCCCGGACGGCGCCTTCCTGCGCGCCCGCGAAGGCAAGCCGGTCATTCTGCCCTCGCCCGAGGGCGACCGGGTCCGCGCGCTGGTGCAGATCGACCCTGCCTCGGACCTGTTCCTGTATGTCGGCCGGCTGATCGATGACCAGGTCCTGGGGGCCGTGCGCCGCAATGAGGATGCGGTTCAGCTCTATCGTCAATTGGAGCGCGCCCGCTCGCAATGGCAGATCACCGTGCCGCTCATCTTCGGCATCATGGCGCTGCTTTTGCTGACCGGCGCGGTCTGGGTCGCTATCCTGTCCGCCAGCCAGCTGGTGAGGCCGATAACGCGCCTCGTCGTTGCCGCGCAGCTGATCGGCGAAGGCGACCTGGCCGCCCGCGTCAAGGTCGGCAAGCGCGACGATGAATTAAACTCGCTCAGCCGTACCTTCAACGTGATGGCCATCCAGTTGCAAACCCAGCAGCAGGCACTGATCGCCGCCAACCGACAGGCGGAGGACCGGCGCCGTTTCACCGAACTGGTGCTGTCCGGCGTCTCCGCCGGCGTGATCGGCCTCAATGAGGAAGGCGAAATCGATCTGCCGAACCGCTCCGCTTCGGAACTGCTGGGCATCGCTCTGTTGGATTATCGTGGCCGTAGCCTGCGCGATGTCATTCCCGAAATGGCCGAAATCGTCGATCAGGCGCGGTCACGCCAAAGCGGGGCGGCGGAAGGTCAGATCAATCTGTTCATCGATGCGGTGGCCCGTACTTTCCATGTGCGGGTCATTTCGGAAAAAGGCGAGGATGATCACACAAGACTCGTCGTCACATTCGACGACGTCTCCGAATTGCTATCGGCGCAACGCAAGGCCGCTTGGGCTGACATTGCCCGGCGCATTGCCCATGAAATCAAGAATCCGCTGACGCCGATCCAGCTTTCCGCCGAACGGCTGAAGCGTAAGTATTTGAAACAAATTACGCATGATCCGGAGACCTTCACGGTCTGCACGGACACGATCATACGTCAGGTCGGCGATATCGGCCGCATGGTCGATGAATTTTCCGCCTTCGCACGCATGCCAGCGCCGGTTCTGCATGCCGAAAATATCAGCGACCTGTCACGGCAAGCCTTGTTCCTGCAACAGAATGCGCATCCGGCAATCAAATATACCAAAGAGTTGCCGGATGAACCTATCATGCTCAATTGCGACAGCGCGCAGTTCAATCGGGCCGTCACCAATCTGTTACAGAATGCCGCGGATGCCATCGACGGGCGGATGGAAGAGCAACGCCAAGCCGGCATCGAAACCCTGGAGCCCGGCTATATCCATCTCTGGATACGCAACACGGGGAATGGTATTGCTGTCGGCGTTGACGATAACGGTCGCGGCCTGCCGAAGCAGGGCCGTGAGCGGTTGACCGAGCCCTATGTAACCACACGCTCAAAGGGGACGGGCTTGGGCTTGGCGATCGTGAAGAAGATTATGGAGGATCACGGCGGTAAGTTGATCCTGGCCGATCGGGATGGCGGCGGTGCCTCGGTGCATATGCTGTTCCCGGTCGACCCTTTGATTAGTGACAGGCCGGCCCGTGCCGTACAGGCATGATCCCGCCGGCATGTCAATCTCGTGGCGCAGGTGATGTCGAGCCACGGGACCGTAACATGTCAGCTATCGGCAATCATTCTATTACCGACTGTCTGACTGCAGTGAATTTTGACGACGAGGCGGGGTAACCCAAGGTCATGGCACGCGACATCCTGATTGTCGATGATGAGGCGGATATTCGCCTGCTGATCGCCGGCATTCTCGGCGATGAAGGTTATCAGACGCGCGAGGCGGCCGACAGCGAGACCGCATTGGAGATGCTGCATCAGCGTCAGCCGAGCTTGATCATTCTTGATATCTGGCTGCAGAACAGTGCGCTGGACGGTATGGCTATGTTGAGCGTGATCAAGAGCGATTGGCCGGACGTGCCGATCATCATGATCAGCGGTCACGGCAATATCGAAACGGCCGTCAATGCCATCAAGCATGGCGCCTATGATTTCATCGAGAAGCCGTTCAAGGCCGACCGCCTGCTCGTCATCATCGAACGCGCGTTGGAGGCGGCACGGCTGCGGCGCGAGAATCAGGAGCTGCGCGTCCGCACCGGCGGCGAGCTGGAACTGATCGGTAGCTCTGCCGCAATATTACAGTTGCGTCAGGCGATCGAGCGTGTCGCGCCGACCGGCAGCCGGGTGCTGTTCTCCGGCCCTCCGGGCAGCGGTAAAGAGGTGGCGGCCCGCCTGTTGCACCGTCGTTCCAAGCGGGCGACTGCGCCCTTCGTCGTCGTCAATTGCGCCACCATGCATCCCGACCGCCTGGAAATCGAGCTGTTCGGCGTCGAAAAAGGCGCCGATGGCATTGATAGCGGCGGCAAGATCGGTTTCCTGGAGCAGGCCCATGGCGGCACCCTGCTGCTCGACGAAGTGGCCGATATGCCGCTGGAAACCCAGGGCAAGATCGTGCGGGCCTTGCAGGACCAGACCTTCGAACGGGTCGGCGGCAAGACCAAGGTCGAAGTCGACGTTCGGGTCATCGCCTCGACCAGCAAGGATCTCCAATCGGAGATGTCCGCCGGACGGTTCCGCCAGGATCTGTTCTATCGCCTGAACGTCGTGCCGATGCGGTTGCCGCCCTTGAAAGAGCGGCGCGACGATATTGTCGATCTGCTGGAACATTTCATGGCCAAGGCCGCCGAGGTATCGGGCCTGCCGCCGCGTGGCTTCGGCGAGGATTCGCGCGCAATTCTCCAGGCCTATGACTGGCCCGGCAATGTCCGGCAGTTGCGCAATGTGATCGACTGGCTGCTGATCATGGCGCCCGGCGATTCGGACGAGCCGATCCGCAGTGACATGTTGCCGCCCGATATCGGCGCCATGTCGCTCTCGCCGATGGCGCTGAACGACAGCAGCGAGGTGATGTCGCTACCCTTGCGCGAAGCACGGGAAATTTTCGAGCGCCGCTATCTCGAATCACAGGTAACCCGTTTTGGCGGCAACATTTCGCGCACGGCCAGTTTCGTTGGCATGGAACGCTCGGCCTTACACCGAAAATTGCGGTCGCTCGGCATTACCACCTCGGAGCGCGGCGACAAGCCGGAAGGCCAATGATCAATTCCCGCAGTGCAGCCGCCGGGTGCCGACAGGCCGGGTCGAGTGAAGGGCGACGTCCATGAAGGTTGTCATCTGCGGCGCTGGCCAGGTCGGCTCCAGCATCGCAAAATACCTGGCTCATGAACATAACGACGTCACCGTCATCGATTCCAACCCCACCCTGATCCGCGAGATCACCAACCAGTTGGAAGTGCAGGGGATCATCGGTCATGCCTCGCATCCGAATGTCCTGGAACAAGCTGGTCTGCGCGATGCCGATCTGCTGATCGCCGTGACGTCGTCGGATGAAATCAACATGACCGCCTGCCTGATCGCCCACAGCATCTTCGACGTACCGACGAAGATTGCCCGTGTACGTGAGCAGAGCTATTTGAATTCGAAATGGTCATCGATCTTCAATTCGGACCACCTCGGTATCGATGCGGTCATTTCGCCGGAAATCGAGGTTGCCGAGGCGATCTACCGCCGATTGGAGGTGCCAGGCGCCTTCGATGCCGTGCCGCTGGCCGATGGCCTGGTCAGCTTGATCGGCGTCCGTTGCACGACAACCTGTCCGATCATCAACACGCCGCTGCGGCATTTGACGACATTGTTTCCCGATCTGCATGTCTCGGTGATCGGGATCATTCGCAACGACCTTAAGATCATCCCGCATGACAATGAGATGATGCTGCCCGGCGACGATGTCTATTTCATCGCCGAGACAGCGCATCTGAGGCGCGCCCTGGCGGCGTTCGGCCACGAGGAGCCGGAAGCGCGGCGCCTGATCATCGTCGGGGGCGGCAATATCGGGCTTTACCTGGCGGAATTGCTGGCGGAACGCAATCCCGGCACCGAGGTGAAGATCATCGAACTCGACAAAATTCGCGCTGCGCTGGTGGCCGAGCATCTGCCGAACCGGGTGGTGATCCAGGGCGATGCGCTGGAACCGCGCATCCTGCAGGAAGCCAATGTCGAGGGCAGCGAGACGATCATCGCCGTCAGCAATGACGACGAGGTCAATATACTTGCATCGCTGTTGGCCAAGCGGGCTGGGTGCCGGCGGTCGGTGACCTTGATCAACACCAACAATTACGCGCCGCTGGTCGGATCCCTGGGGATCGATGCCGTGGTCAGTCCGCGGGCAACCACCGTATCGATCATCTTGCAGCATGTCCGGCGCGGGCGCATTCGTGGCATCCATTCGCTGGGTGACGATTTCGGTGAACTGATCGAGATCGAGGTTCTGGAGGGGTCGAAGCTGGCTGGAATAACAATCCGCGAGGCCAAACTGCCGGACGGCGTCATCATCGGCGCGCTGGTGCGGCAGCGGGATGTGATTATCGCCACCGGCGATACGGCGATCGAGCCGCAGGATCGCGTCATCCTCTTCGCTGCACCCAAGGCGGTGCGTCATGTCGAGCGCATGTTCGCCGTGCGCCTGGAATTCTTCTGAGAGAGCTGCATGTCCCGTTATTGCTACGTCAATGGCCGCTATCTGCCGCATTCGGACGGCCAGGTCCATATCGAGGATCGCGGTTACCAATTCGCCGATGGTGTTTATGAAGTCGTGCCGATCTATCACGGCCATATGGTCGATGAAGCGGCCCATCTCGATCGTCTCGACTATTCCCTGGGGGAATTACGGATTGCGGCGCCCATGCCGCGCGCGGCCCTGCGCCTCGTCATGCGCGAACTGATCGACCGGAACGGCGTCACCGATGGCCTGATCTATATGCAGGTGACCCGCGGCGTCGCGCCGCGCGATCACAAGTTTCCGAAGAAGGCGCGACCGGCGCTGGTCATGACGACCAGGCATTTCAATCAGCCGTCGGCGGAGGTGCTGGAAAAAGGCATTGCCGTCGTGACCCGGCCTGATCTCCGCTGGGGACGCTGCGACATCAAGGCGATCGCCCTGCTGCCCAATGTCCTGGCCAAGCAGGAAGCATGGGAACAAGGCGGATACGAAGCCTGGCTGGTCGATGAACAGGGCTTCGTGACCGAAGGCAGCTCGACCAATGCCTGGATCGTGACTGGGGCGGAGGCGGGTGGTGTTGCCGAGATCGTCACTCATCCGCGCGGCCACGGCATTTTGGGCGGCATTACCCGTCTGGCGGTGACGACCCTGGTCAATGAACAGGGGTTGCGCCTGGTCGAACGGCCGTTCTCGCTGACCGAGGCGCTCGGCGCGGCTGAGGCTTTTCAGACGAGCAGCAGCAGTTTCGTCATGCCCGTGACACGGATCGACGGTCAACCGATCGGCTCAGGCAAGCCCGGCAAACTAACCATGCGGCTGCGCGAGATCTATTGCCGGTATGCGGAGGGGACAGCATGAGCGAGACTGTCTTGCGCTATCCGAGCGCCGTCCTGTTCGATTGGGATAACACGCTGGTCGATAGCTGGGGCGTGATCCACGAGGTGCTTAACCACACGCTCGAAGCTTTTGGGCACGCACCCTGGACCCGTGACGATATCGAAACGCGGGTGCGCTCCTCTCTCCGAGATAGTTTTCCTAGCCTTTTCGGCGCGGATTGGCATAAGGCGGAAAAGCTCTTTTACGACTATTTCGGCGAGATCCATCTCACCCATCTGCAGCCTTTGCCAGGGGCGGAAAACCTGCTGGCGGCTTTGGCTTCGACCGGCACTTATCTGGCCGTGGTCAGCAATAAACGCGGTTCGTATTTGCGGAAGGAAGCTGCCCATCTCGGCTGGGATCGATATTTCCAGGCCTTGGCCGGTGCCGGCGACGCAGCCCGCGACAAACCCGCCCGGGAACATGTGGATATCGCGCTGGAGGGGGCAAACATCGTCCCGGGACCGGATGTCTGGTTCGTGGGTGACACCGATATCGACCTTGCCTGTGCCTCAAATGCCGGTTGCGTGCCCGTTTTGCTGCGCCAGACCCCACCGGAGATAGGGGAATTTGATGCACATCCGCCTGCTCTTTACCTGTCAGGTTGCCCGGCGTTAACGGAATACCTGACGCGCCTCTGAAATCGCGGCCTTGGGTTTTCTCCCTATTGAACTTATGTTAGTCGTTACTGAGGTATGGGTTCCATCGACCCGCCTGCAACTAACGATGACGCCAAATCTATGGCGCATCGGGCCATCGCGGCCCCAAAAAGAAGGAAGAGAAAAATGGCAAATGAAAAATCTCAAAGCGTCCAGGACGTATTTCTGAACAGCATCCGCAAAGCCAAGATGCCGGTCACGATCTTCCTGGTGAACGGTGTCAAGCTGCAAGGTATTGTGACTTGGTTTGATAATTTTTCCGTTCTGTTGCGGCGCGATGCGCATTCCCAATTGGTCTACAAGCATGCGATTTCGACCATCATGCCGGCTGGCCCGCTGCAGCTTTTTGACGGCGGCAAGGACGGCGAGGAAGCCTGATCGCGGGATGCCGCAAGGTGCTTGAAGAGCAGCACCGGCGGAGGACAGGAGAATAAGTGGGTAAGAACGATCGCTCAGCGGCCCCGACCGGGCAACTGGACATCGATGGTGTGCGTCGTGGTGATCGGGCTCTGGTGATTCATCCCGAATTGCGGCAGGCATCGCGGGCGGCAAGTGGTCCGGGGCGTTCGCCAGAGGCCCGGCTTGCTGAAGCTTGCGGCTTGGCTCATGCCATCGATCTTAATATCGTGGCGGCGGAAGTCGTCCGGCTGAATGCGGCAAAACCGGCGACCCTGATTGGCGGCGGTGCGGTCGAACGGCTGCATGAGGTGATCGAGGCCGAGGATATCGGCGTCGTCGTGATCGACGGTGCCGTCACGCCCGTGCAGCAGCGCAATCTCGAAAAGGCCTGGAATGCCAAGGTCATCGACCGGACCGGCCTGATCCTGGAAATCTTCGGCGAGCGGGCCAGAACCCGCGAAGGTCAGCTGCAGGTCGAACTGGCCGCGTTATCCTATCAGCGCAGCCGCTTGGTGCGGTCCTGGACCCACTTGGAACGGCAGCGTGGCGGCTATGGCTTCCTCGGCGGTCCCGGCGAATCCCAGCTGGAAATCGACCGGCGGCTGATCGATGAGCGCATGGTGCGGATCAAGCACGACCTTGAGGATGTGCGGCGGACCCGCGGTCTGCATCGTCGCGCCCGTCAGCGTGTGCCTTATCCGATCGTCGCGCTGGTCGGCTATACCAATGCCGGCAAATCGACATTGTTCAATCGGCTGACCCGGTCGGACGTCTTTGCCAAGGATCTGCTCTTCGCAACGCTGGACCCCACCATGCGGCGGGTCAGCCTGCCATCCGGACGGGATATCATTCTGTCGGACACGGTGGGTTTCATCTCTGATCTGCCGACTGAATTGGTGGCTGCCTTCCGCGCAACCCTGGAAGAGGTCCTGGAAGCCGATCTGCTGCTGCATGTCCGCGATGTTTCCCATCCCGAGACCGAGGCGCAGAAGGCTGACGTCGAGCACGTGCTGCAAGGTCTCGGCATCGAGATGCCGGCGGTGTCGGATGACGGCATGCCCGTCGAGAGCCCGAATATTCTGGAAGTCCTCAATAAGATCGATCTGATGGAAGCGGAACTGCGCCAGCGCCTGGCCGATCAGGCCGAGCGCGATCCGCGTCTCATTCCCATCTCGGCGATCACCGGGGATGGGTGCGACGAGCTGCTGACGAAAATCGAGCATTATCTGGCGGCCAACCGCCTCGTCGTCACGTATCAGCTCGGCCATGATCGGGGCAGCGCCGTGTCCTGGCTTTATCAGCATGGCGAAGTGCTGGAGCGGGCGGATACGGATGATGCCGCCGAACTGACGGTCCGCCTGTCGCCGATGGATGTTGAACGTTTCGAGCGGCTCCATGGCAGCGGCGCGCACGGGAGTAACGGCGGCACGGGCGGCGGGCCGATTGCGGACGGAGAGCGCTTGTCGTGAGCTTGGAGCAGATTTCGCTTCCCGATCCGCACCGCATTGCATCCCTGCTGGCCGAAGTGGCCCAGGCGGAAATCGTGCCGCGATTCAAGCGCCTGGGCGAGGCCGATTGGCGCGAAAAGGGACCCGGCGATATCGTCACGATAGCCGATGAACGGGCCGAAGCCATTCTGACGCCGCAGCTTCAGGCCCTCTTGCCTGGTTCCGTGGTGCTGGGCGAGGAAGCCGCCGCCCGTGATCCGTCCCTGATGGGTTTGCTGCGGGACAAGCGACCCGTCTGGATCATCGATCCGGTCGACGGCACCGCCAATTTTGCGGCGGGGAAGACTGATTTCTGTTCCATGCTGGCCCTGGTCTATGGTGATCGCCCGCTGGCTGGCTGGATCCATGAACCGCTTAACGGCCGCACCACCATTGCCATTGCCGGCCAAGGCATCGAAGCGATCGGACCGGCGCGTCGCCTGACGCCGCCGGAGATCATTGGCGAGAAGGCCGGCTCCCTGAAGCGCGGCGTCATTGCCGTTGGCCATAAAGGCAGCAAGGATCTGTTGCACCGAGCGCTGCGCCTGAAGGAACGGGTCGAGCAGGTGCGGTCCTTGCGTTGCGCCGGGCTGGATTATCTCCGCCTGGCAGGGCGTGAACTGGATTTTCTGCTGTTCTCCGGCGTGATGCCCTGGGACCATGCAGCGGGTGCCTTGATCATCCAGGAAACGCACGGCCTGGCGGGCCATCTCGGCGATGACGGTGTCTATCTGGCCAGTACGTCCGCGACCGCGGAGGGCATCCTGGCAACCGCCGTGGCGGCGGACTGGTCCTGGGTCACCTCCATCCTCGACGCCGCCTGATAGAATTCTCGCAACACACCAGCACTCGAATACTGGCATTCAAACCGATCTGATAAGGGGCTTGGCAGATGAAATTGGCATTTCTTGGATTGGGCGTGATGGGTTTTCCGATGGCCGGGCATCTTGCCAAGGCCGGGCATCAGGTGACGGTCTATAACCGCACCGCCAAGAAGGCAGCACAATGGGCCGAGCAGCATAAAGGGAAGGCCCAGCCAACCCCCAAAGCCGCCGCCGCCGATGCCGAGATCGTCTTTGCCTGCGTCGGCAATGACGACGATCTGCGCAGCGTGACGACCGGTCCGGACGGCGCTTTTGCCGGCATGGCCAAAAACAGCCTCTTCGTCGACCACACCACGGCCTCGGCCGGCGTTGCCCGTGAATTGGCCGAAGCGGCGGCGGGCAGGAGCCTCGGCTTCCTCGACGCACCGGTTTCGGGCGGCCAGGCCGGGGCGGAAAACGGCAAGCTCACTGTCATGGTCGGCGGCGAGCCGGCATCCTTCGAACGCGCCAAGCCGGCGATCGACAGCTATGCCAAGGCCTGCGTCCTGATGGGGCCCGTGGGCAGTGGCCAGCTCACCAAGATGGTCAATCAGATCTGCATCGCCGGGCTGGTCCAGGGGCTCTCGGAGGCCATCAATTTCGGCCAGCAGGCCGGGCTCGATATCGCCAAGGTGGTCGAGGTGATCTCCAAAGGGGCGGCGCAATCCTGGCAGATGGAGAACCGCGCTTTGACCATGGCGGAGGGCAAGTTCGATTTCGGGTTTGCCGTCGACTGGATGCGCAAGGATCTCGGCATCTGCCTGGAAGAGGCGAAACGCAACGGTGCGCGTCTGCCGGTGACGGCCGTGGTCGATCAGTTCTATGCCCAAATCCAGGCCCGCGGCGGCCGGCGCTGGGACACGTCCAGCTTGATCAATCTGCTTCAGAAGCCTTGAAATCCGAGGTAACTGCTATTTTAGTTTAGGTAAGAAATATAATTCACTGATAATATAATAAAATATTAAGTGTGACCCCAGAAGTATCGGTTTTGCCGATAGTTGAATACGCTTGTTACGTATGGGGTCGGATGGGTCGCTAGTGCATGTCCGCTCGAATGAGCGAGGTGCGCGAGTGAGGCGTAAATGCAGGTAACTGATATTAAAAATAAAGAAATTTCATATAGTTACAATTTATTATTAAACTAATTTATGAATATAACTTACGCGGGGCCGCTGATATCGGCCTTCGGGTGGGTGGCGAATCATTGAAGAAAATCGATCAGGGCGCGCAACTTCGAGGCCTGTTACCGGTCCTGCAAATAGACGAGATGCATGGGCCGGGATCGCGGGACGACGTCTTTCAGTACTTCCACGAGACGGCTCGCGGCAGCGGCAATGCGACGACGGTCAATGCCGCGATCGATGGCTTCGTTCACCGCCCAATTACCTGCGCTCCTCAACCTTGGCCTGCTGCCAGGCAGCTTCCATGCGGTCGAGGTCGACCTCTGCCGTGGTCTTTCCCTCATCGGCGAGAATGGCTTCGATGCGGCGGAACCGGCGTTCGAACTTGCCGTTGGCTTGCCTTAAAGCTGCCTCTGGATCAACTTTAAGATGGCGAGCCAAGTTAGCGCAAACAAACAGTAAATCACCTATCTCATCAACCACTCGTTCAATCGGGGCCCGGCCCTCGATCTCGACTTCGACCTCGGCCAGTTCCTCGCGGACCTTGGCCAAGACATGATCCGTTTCCGTCCAGTCGAAGCCGACCCGGGCTGCCCGTTTCTGCAGCTTTTCGGCGCGGGTCAAGGCCGGCAGGTTGAGGGCGACGCCATCGAGTTCGCTGATCGGCCGGCCGGCCCTGGCCTTGGCCCGTTCTTCAGCTTTGCGTGTTTCCCAGGCGACGGTTTGGGCGGCAACCGTCTCGATCTTTTCATCGGAAAACACGTGAGGATGACGCTCTATCATTTTGTTATTAATTGATTCGATGACATCCACCATGGAAAAATCGCCAGCCTCGCGGGCCATCTGGGCATAGAACACCACCTGGAACAGCAGATCGCCAAGCTCGCCCTTCAGCGCCGGCATATCGTTCTGGTTGATGGCATCAGCGACTTCGTAAGCCTCTTCGATCGTATGGGGCGCGATGGTGGCAAAATTCTGCTCGAGATCCCAAGGGCAACCGTCTTGGGGATCGCGCAAGCGCGCCATGATGGCAAGCAGCCGATCAAGGGCGATGGCGGCCGGACTGGGCGATGTCATATCGGATGAGCCTTTGACTGCTGCGGTCGGAATCGAGCCGATTATAGCGGGGCGACCTGCACCGCGAAACCGCTCTGCCGCAGGCAGGCGGCTGTCCCCCTTGGCTAGGCCGCCGGATGGACCTCGACATTGGTGTTGAAGGCAATCGATATCCGCTCACCGCCGCCGCGGAACGGGTTGACGTAATGGTAGAGCCAGGACGGAAACAGCAGCAATTGTCCCGGCCTCGGATCGATCCGAAATTTCGTCGCAAAGATGTTCCCGGGGCGGGGATCGATAAACTCGATACAGCCATTATCCCGCGGCTCGGGATCGCGGTCACCGAGACTGACATAGAAAACGCCGCTCCATACCACGCCGGGATGGGAGTGCGGTTTGTTGTAGTCACCGTGGCGCGAGACATTGGCCCAGCTACCGCCATCGAACCGGACATCGATCGCGCAAGTCGGATAGCTGGAGCGTGTCTGCTCATAGCTCATTTCCGCCGCGACCTTCAGGATTTCGGCCGCAAGCTTTTGCACGATGTCGACATTCTGGCTGAAGAAATCCTCCGACGAATGCCAGCCGCCGAAGTTACTAAGCGTCCGGCCGCGATCGATGCGTTCCAGATTCAGAATATGGCGCCGCAATTCAGCCAGATAGTCCGGCGTTGCGAGCGTCAGGCTCCTGTTAATAAGCGGTGTCGCAAAGATATTCGACACGGCGCCTGCGGGAGGCGCCGATTTCTGGCGGAAGATTACACGCATCCCCAACTGGCCCCATAGCCCTGTCTTGAGATAGCAACATTTGTAACTCCCCAGTTTTATTCCGGGATTCACGAAGGTGTGATAACGCCGTCACATAATGCAGAGGTCAGTTTCCATTTTTGCAAATCGGGTTTTTGCCACCGCCGCGTTTAACAGCCTTCCAAATCAGGATTTGGGGTAGAGATTATTCAACATCGCGGGCAGCGAAGAGAGCATATCGTCTTTGGCACGAAGACCGCCGGGGACAGGTTCCTGGCGTTCATCCTGAATCAGATGCACGAAGATCACCCGGCGGTTGCCTTTATCGGCCCAACCGATAAACCAGCCGAATTGACGTGCTTTATTCGGCGTGCCGTCCGTGTTCAATTGAGAACCCGTTCCGGTTTTGCCATGCACCCGCCAGCCGTTAGAAAGCGTGCTGACCGGCATGATCTGTTCGGTCAGTTCGATGGCCTGTGCAACGACCGGCAGTTGACGGTTCAACATCCGGCGCAGGAACGCCGCCTGTTCGGCTGGCGAGATCTTCAGGGATGAGGATAGCCAAGCCTGCGTCAGGCCATCGCTTTTACCCGGATTTCCGCTGACGTCGAGATTGCCGTAATCGAAGGCCTGGACATAGTGTTCGAATTTGGCCATGCCCATCTGTCGGGTCAGGGCCTGGGAATACCAGACCACGGATTTCGCCAGCCAGGAGGTTGGATCCGTCGTCACTTTCCAGGCAGGGTTCGACGTGTTGTATTCCGGTTTATAGGGCAGGGCCGGCGTCGTCGCATCCTTCAAGATGCCGGTATCGTAGCCCATCAGGCTGAGGGCGACCTTGAAGGTCGAAGCGGGGCTGTTGCGGCGGTTGCAATTTCCATCCTGCGCCAGCACTTTGCCGGTATCGGCTTCCGTCAACAAGGTGCAGACGGTAACCGCGAAAGCAGGGGTGGCGCTGACGACCAGCAATGTCGAGACGGTCAAGGCGCCGAGAATTGGGCTCTTCACTGATGGTTTCCCTACGAGATGATACCCGCATTGCAGCGGCGGGCTTTGGGGATATGACGGGAACTTCTGGGCAAAATTATGGAAACGATACGAAGCGGTGGCGGCATCTGTTTTCCTGCGATGAGAGCCGGACTCGGTGAGGATAGTTGAGAAAGCAATCACGCAGATGCCGATAACACATACCTTGCAGCGCGACTTTTTCGCCCGCCCTGTCACGGCGGTTGCCCGCGATGTGATCGGTTGTACGCTGATCTTTGCCGGATGCGGCGGCGTGATCGTCGAAGCCGAGGCTTACGACCACGAAGATCCGGCATCGCATTGTTATGGCGGAAGGACCCAGCGGAACGCTTCCATGTTCGGTCCGCCCGGTCATGCTTATGTCTACCGTTCCTACGGCATCCATTGGTGTCTGAACTTTGTCTGTGGGGAACGCCCGCCGGGAACCGCCATTGCGAGCGGCGTTCTCATTCGGGCGATCGAACCGACGGTCGGCATGCATGCAATGGAAGCGCGCCGGGGAACGACCGAACCGCGCAAACTATGTTCCGGCCCTGGTCGACTCTGCCAAGCCCTGAACATCACCAGAGCCGAAGATGGCCGGCCGCTCGATCAGCCGCCATTCTCTCTGCTGCCGTCCGATAAGCGCCCCAAAATACTCGTTGGCCCACGCATCGGCATTACCCGGGGCGTGGACACTCCCTGGCGCTTCGGCATGGCCGGCTCGCGATTCCTCAGCCGCCCATTCACGTAACGGCCCGCCAAGCCTCCACAGCAATCATCTTACAACCGGCATCTCATCAATATGCGATCAGCTTGCGATAGAGGTGCCAGGTGGCATGACCGAGCGCAGGCAGCACGATCACGAGTCCGATGAAGAGTGGGATCGAACCGATCACCAATCCGGCCACGACGATCAGGCCCCAGGCCGCCATCGGAATCGGATTGGCTGCCGTGGCCCGGATCGATGTCCAGATCGCGGTCGCGAGTCCGACATCACGATCGAGCAGCAGCGGAAACGACACGACGCTGATCACCATCGACAGAACGGCGAAGAGGAAGCCGACACCGCAGCCGATCACGATCAGCCACCAGCCTGCACGCGTCAAAAAGACATCCTGCACGAACTGGCCGACGGATTCTTGCGGCTGCGGCCCGTGGATGGAGTTGTAAATGCCCCAGGCAGCGGCCAACCAGAGCAGCAGAAGTGCGATCTGCATCAGGCCCAATATCAGGATGGAGCCGAAATTCGGCGCACGGAACACGCTGAAGGCATGCGTCCAGCTTGCCGTGTGTTCATGGCCCCGTTGCAGGCTGAGTTCACGGCGGCGGCTCATTTCGTAAAGCCCGACCCCTGCGAAAGGTCCGACCAGCGCGAAACCGGAAGCCAGCGGAAAGATGAGGGGAATCATCTCGTAGTGGAATGCCATTCTGGCGAAGACCAGACCGACGATAGGATAAATGATGCAAAGGAAAATGACGTCGGTGCGATAAGCACCGAAATCCTCGAAGCCTTTGACCAGGACATTTTTGAGGTCGCCGATACTGATGTGGCGGATCACCACCGGTGGGGAGTAAAGATGCTCGCTTGTGCGGTGCAGCGAACGGTTGGCCAACCCTAAAGCTTCAGCCGCATGCAGGATCTGATCCCATCCCCATTCAAGGGGGTTTCGGATGGTCAGGGCCATGGTCATTCCTCCGAACAGTTGGTTCGAGAGGTCGCAGGTTCACAGGGCCGCCGGGTCCGATGAGCCATCTGCACGAGGCATTATCTCGCACATCTAAGGCTCTCATCGACCGCCGGTCACGAGGGAACCGCGACCAGCCACGCGCCAAATATACTCTTATCATTTGCTGACGTCTTCCCTGAGATTACACTCCTCGGTTGGCGGCCAAATCGACCCCGGCTCGACATCCGTTGACAAATGGAACGGGCCGGCATCAAAATAAATAGTTGAGAGCCGTAGCTCGATGAGACTCGCGGCCGTAGGGATGTTTTGTCATCCGCGAAAGTCGTGACCGCCGAAACGAGCGGCGCATCAGAAGCAGCCATAGATCGAGTACGGCCCTGGTGAGTGCGAAGGCCGCCATTGACGCAGATATGGCGCATGTTTTTGCGCGCATATCAGTCGAAGCGGTCGGGGAGGCCCGGCATGTGCCGGGGTCCGCATGCCTCGACATTTTTTTAGACATGCTTGGGCCATAGCCTTCGTTCAGATCCACAGCCTCGCGGGGCAAGGATGAACAAAGGATGAGGATAGCGCTCCTTCTGCTGTTGATTGCCGTCGGCTCGGTGCTGTTTCACTTTCTGAGCCCGTGGTGGTGGACGCCGATTGCCTCGAATTGGCGTTATATCGATCACACGATCATCATCACTTTCTGGATCACCGGCGTCGTCTTCACCGCGATCGTCCTGTTCGTGGCCTATTGCGTGTTTCGCTTCCGGCATCAGCCGGGGCGGCGGGCCGCCTACGAACCCGAGAGTAAACGATTGGAAGTGTGGCTCACCATCGCAACGGCGGCGGGCGTTGCCGCGATGCTGGCGCCGGGTCTGGTGGTCTGGCATCAATTCATCACCGTTCCCGCCGACGCATCCACGATGGAAGTCGTCGGGCAGCAGTGGCAGTGGAACTTCCGGTTGCCAGGTAAAGACGGTCGCCTCGGTACGGCCGACACCCGGTATGTCACTGATGACAATCCCTTGGGCATCAACCCGAACGATCCCAACGGACAAGACGATGTCGTGATTCAAGGCGCCGATTTGCACGTGCCGCTCGGCAAGCCTGTCAAGGTGCTCATGCGCTCCATCGACGTCCTGCACGATTTCTACGTGCCCGAAATCAGGGCCAAGATGGACATGATTCCGGGCATGGTCACCTATTTCTGGTTTACACCGACAAGAACCGGAACGTTCGACGTTCTCTGCGCAGAGCTTTGCGGCACCGGCCACGCTTACATGCGCGGCAAGATGGTGATCGTGCCGCAGAGCGAGTATCAGGCATGGCTGCTGCAGCAGCCGACCTTCGCGCAGTTATCGACGCCGGCGATCCGGCACGCGGCGAATTAGACCTGCCTCTCATACCTGACCATGCGTGAGGAGGAGGGCAGGGGAATAACCATACGGTGAAGCTCGGCGGTACGCAGCTTCATCGGACGGGAAGGAGGAGAGTCTGATGGTCGATGTCACGCGCGGCATAGGCGCGCCTGTCCCACCTGCCGAAGTCAAGGATGTCGAGCTCTATCACGCGAAGAACTGGATCACGAAATATGTCTTTTGCCAGGATGCAAAGGTCATCGCCATCCAGTATTCGATCACTGCTTTAGCGATCGGCCTGGTCGCACTTGTCCTGTCGTGGCTGATGCGCCTTCAGCTGGGATTCCCCGGTTATTTCGCTTTCATCGATGTCGACCACTATTATCAGTTCATCACCATGCACGGCATGATCATGGTGATCTATCTGATCACCGCGCTGTTTCTCGGCGGCTTCGGCAACTACCTTATCCCGCTGATGCTGGGTGCCCGCGATATGGCGTTTCCCTATCTGAACATGCTGAGTTACTGGGTCTATTTTCTCGCGGTTCTGACTTTGGTCGCGAGCTTCTTCGCCCCTGGCGGGCCGACCGGCAGCGGCTGGACCCTGTATCCACCCCAGGCCGTTCTTTCCGGCACGCCCGGACACGAATGGGGCATCCTGCTGATGCTGTTCTCGCTGATCCTGTTCATCGCCGGATTCACCATGGGCGGATTGAACTATGTCGTGACCGTGCTGCAAGGGCGGACCCGCGGCATGACGCTGATGCGCATGCCCTTGACGGTGTGGGGCATTTTCACGGCGACCGTGATGGCGCTGCTGGCTTTCCCCGCCTTGTTCGTCGCGGCCGTTATGATGCTGTTCGATCGGCTGATCGGAACCAGCTTTTTCATGCCGTCTTTGGTCGAGATGGGGCAGCATCTGAAATATGGCGGCGGCAGTCCGATCCTGTTTCAGCATCTCTTCTGGTTCTTCGGCCATCCGGAAGTCTATATCGTTGCCCTGCCGGCCTTCGGCATCGTGTCGGATCTGATCAGCACCCATGCCCGCAAGAACATCTTCGGCTATCGCATGATGGTCTGGGCGATCGTGGGGATCGGCGCGCTCAGCTTCGTGGTCTGGGCGCACCATATGTATGTCAGCGGCATGAATCCGTATTTCGGTTATTTCTTCGCCGTCACGACGCTGATCATCGCCATTCCCACCGCCATCAAGGTCTATAACTGGATTCTGACTCTGTGGCGCGGCGATATTCATCTGACCCTGCCGATGCTGTTCGCCCTCGGCTTCATCGTCACTTTCGTGAATGGGGGATTGACCGGTCTGTTCCTCGGCAATGTCGTGGTGGACGTGCCGCTCTCGGACACCATGTTCGTCGTCGCCCATTTCCATATGGTCATGGGGGTGGCGCCGATCATGGTAATCTTCGGTGCGATCTATCACTGGTATCCCAAGATCACCGGCAAGATGATGAACGAGATGCTCGGCCAATTCCATTTCTGGGTCACCTTCGTCGGTGCTTATGCGATCTTCTTCCCCATGCACTATCTGGGGCTGCTGGGTGTGCCACGCCGGTATTACGAAATGGGTGAAACGAGTTTCGTCCCGCCATCGGAAGCATCGCTGAACGTCTTCATCACCATCATGGCGCTGATTGTCGGTTTCGCCCAATTGGTGTTCGTCTTCAACCTGGCCTGGAGTCTGTTCAAGGGCAAAGAAGCCGGTCCCAATCCGTGGCATGCGACAACCCTGGAATGGCAGACGCCGCAAACGCCGCCGGGCCATGGCAATTGGGGCAAGGACCTGCCGGTCGTGTATCGCTGGGCTTATGACTATAGCGTTCCGGGTACTTCGGAAGATTTCATCCCGCAGAACCAGCCGCCATTCGAGCCGGCTGTCGGGCGCGCTGGGTAAGGGGCCGGATATTGGGTAGCGTTCTCCTTTTCCTGGCGGTGATCGCGTGCATTGCCGGCTGGTGGCTTTCGCGCCAAAGACTGATGGCCAAACCCTGGCTGGAGGCGGGGGTGATCGGCGACGTTCCCGGTACCGGAGCTTCTTCATTGCCGGCGGCGAAGATCGGCCTGGGCGTGTTTCTAGTCGTCGTCGGTTCCCTTTTCGCACTTTTGATCAGTGCCTATGTCATGCGGCGTCAAGCGGCGGACTGGCAGCCGCTGCCGGTACCCGATCTGCTGTGGTTCAACACCGTAATCCTGATCTCGAGCAGCATCGCCTTGCATTGGACGCGGCGCGCCGTTCGTCACGGACGCGTCGACGACGTGAAGGTGGGGCTTTTCATGGCAACGGCGACCGCACTGATGTTCCTGGTGGGACAGCTTCTGGTCTGGCGGCAGCTGACCGCGGCCGGTTATTTCATGGCGTCCAATCCAGCCAATGCTTTCTTTTATCTGATCGTCGCGCTGCATGGCCTGCATCTCGCCGGCGGTCTGGCCGCACTGGGGCGCGCCACCGCCAGGATATGGCAGGGTGAGCCGGATGACCGTATGCGGCTCAGCATCGATCTTTGCGCCACCTACTGGCACTTCCTGTTGTTGGTCTGGCTGGTGTTGCTGGCGATGGTGACGCGGTGGATCGGCGATTTCGTCGCGCTCTGCGGCCAGTTTCTGACTTAGTTTTGGAAGGACGGGGCAGATGACTGAAACGGGACTGACGAATCTGGGAACCGCCGCCCCGCGGCCTGACGCTTCCCCACGGCTTCCCGGCTGGCGCGGTATCGCCGCGGATTGGGCATCAGATCAGCGCGCCTTCAAGAACGTCTCTTGGATGAAGGCCATGATGTGGATCTTCCTCCTAAGCGATACCTTCATCTTCAGCTGCTTTTTGCTGTCCTACATGACGGTGCGGATGTCCACGATCGATCCCTGGCCCAATCCCAGTACCGTCTTTGCTTTGCAGATCGGCGGTACGGAAGTTCCCCTGATCCTCATCGCCATCATGACCTTCATCTTGATCAGCAGCAGCGGGACGATGGCCATGGCGGTCAATTTCGGCTATCGCCGCGACCGCGTCAAAACCGCGATCCTGATGCTGGTGACGGCGGCCTTCGGCGTTACCTTCGTCGGCATGCAGGCTTTCGAATGGACCAAGTTGATCACCGAAGGCGTGCGTCCCTGGGGCAATCCCTGGGGCGCTCCGCAGTTCGGTTCGTCCTTTTTCATGATCACCGGCTTTCACGGCACCCATGTGACCTTCGGCGTGATCTTCCTGATCATCATGGCGCGCAAGGTCTGGCGCGGCGACTTCGATCATGAAAGGCGCGGCTTTTTCACCAGCCGGCGAGGGAATTATGAAGTCGTCGAAATAATGGGCCTCTACTGGCACTTCGTCGATCTGGTATGGGTCTTCATCTTCGCCCTTTTTTACCTTTGGTGAGGACAGAGCATGGCACAAGCGACCGTACAGACACAGGCAACGGCAGCACATGGGGGCGTTGCAGGGCAGGGGCAGGCATCGGCCCATGCCGAAGGGCAACAACACCCGATCAAGCTTTACCTGGTGGTTTGGGGCTGGCTGTTCGTCCTCAGCGCCTGCTCGTATCTGGTCGACTATTTCGGCCTTGAAGGATATCTCAGGTGGTCCTTGATCCTGCTGTTCATGATGGTGAAGGCGGGATTGATCGTCGGCGTCTTCATGCATATGGCCTGGGAACGGTTGGCATTGCTTTACGCCATCATCGTGCCCCCGGTTGCCGTATTGGTGTTTGTCGGCATCATGGTGTTCGAATCGCATTACACGCTCTTTACCCGGATCCTTACCTCGGGCGGCGGGTCGTAGCACGCCGGCTTGCCGGACCTGATGGTTGCGGCTATGCATGGAGTATGATGGATGCCAGTGCCGATAACCGGGACATTGCCAGCGACGGGCAGGTAGCCGCAACTCTGGGCGGCAGGGTGCCGCATGCCTGGCTGCTGACGGGTTATCGGGCCGGCGACAATGCCCAGGTTCTTGCCCTGGCCGAGGCGCTGGGCTGGCCCTTCGAGGTGAAGCACTTCACCTACCGGAAATACGAGTTCCTCACCAATATTCTGCTCGGACAGACCCTGGCGGGAATCGACCAGCGCCGGTCGGACGTTTTGACGCCGCCCTGGCCGGATCTGGTGATCACCGCGGGGCGGCGCAATGAACCGGTTGCGCGGTGGATCCGGGCCGCCAATCAGGGCCGTACCCGGCTGGTGCATCTGGGCCGCTCCTGGGCCAAGACCGAGCATTTCGACCTCATCGTAACGACACCGCAATACAGCGTCCCGGCGCATCCCAATGTGCTGCAGATCGAGGCGCCGCTACACCGCGTCACAGCTGCAAGGCTGACCGAGGCAGCCGATCGCTGGCGCGCGGCCGTATCGGATCTGCCGCGCCCCCTGATCGCGGTGATGGTGGGCGGAGACAGCCCGCCTTACGTCTTCGATGCCGCAATGGCGCAACGGCTCGGCCGCGAGTCCGCGGCTCTGGCACGGGCCGAAAACGGCTCATTGCTCGTCACGACCAGCCCACGAACCAGCGCCGCCGCGGCTGCGGCGCTCCGCCAGGCCATCGATGTGCCATGCCGGTTCTATGACTGGACGCCGGATCCAACGACCAATCCGCATCTTGGATATCTGGCGCTGGCGGATGCCATCATCGTGACGGGAGAGAGCATGTCGATGGTGGCGGAAGCCTGCGATACCGGAAAGGCGGTCCATATTTTCGACATGGGGAGCGGCTGGACCAGAATGCGGTCGCCCGATGGCAAGCAGGTCGATAGAGCTTTGCCCCCGCCAGTGGAAAGCTTCCGACCGAAGCGCCTGCTGCATTGGATCCTGGCCCATTGCCTGCCTGCGCGGATCCGCCGCGATGTCCGCAATATCCTGCGTCCACTGGTGGCGAAGGGGCGGGCAACATGGCTGGGCGATGCGCCGCGAAAGGCGGCTGCATCTCCAGCGACGGATTTGCAGCAAGCAGCCGCGCGGGTGCGCACCTTGTTTAACGGCTTCGACCCCCGCTAGATGCGGTGTGAAACCGGCCGCGGCAATCAGGCGGCGATCGGTTTTTCCTGCAATGAGGGCGCCCGGCGCAGCACATCCATCGCATCGTGACGGATGTGGTTGAGCCGCATTTCTTCTTGCAGCATCGCCTCCGTCACCACGCCCTTTTCCAGGCATTCGCGCAGCAGGCCGAAGAAGAAGCGCTCCTGATTGGGGTCCGGATGCGGTTGATAATGGCCCATCAGGCCGTAATCACCGAACAGCTTGCGTCGCGCGATCATCAGCCAAGCCCAAGCGGGGAAGTAATGAACCCGGTCCACCGGCGAAAAATCGACTTTCAGACCGGTCTTCCAAGGCTGCGTCTTGCGCTTGGTGTTGTGAACCAGCTTCGTCTTCGGCGTCAGCTTGTCGAAATCATTCCATTCATTTTCAAGCGGCGCAATGCTGTCCTGGGGTTCGTACGTTAGGCTGGTCCACTCAATATAATCACGCTTCAATTCAAACATTTCGTTAAACTGCGTCTCGACCTGCCAATGTTTGAGCTGGGCGCAGTCGAGCAGCATTACGCTGGTTGCATGCAGCTTTCTGGTCCCGCGGGTCCGGCACATGATGGCCTTGCCGTGCATGTCGCGCGTCAGCAGTTCCCAGATATCGCCGGCGGCGAAGATATCGGGATCGATCACGGCGGCCCGGCCCTGATAGCCCATCAATTCGGGCGGCATGAAACGCAACGGCGTGAATGACTGCAGGTCGTCGTTCAACCAGACGCGCTTCAAACCGTCGCGCAAATAGACCTGGCCTTCCTTGCGGCGGAAGAAAGCGTAGTCTTCCTGATGCATGATGCGCACGTCGAAGGCGTCGGGGTTTGCCGAGTTGCGCTTCAGCGAATAGGCCGAGACCAGAGCACCGACCAACTGCTTCCGATTGGTCTGAATGAAGACGCAGGGTTTCTGGGACATCACCGTCTCTTCAGTTGCCGTCATAGGAGTCTCACCATCACCTTCGAACGGCACCGGCCGCTCATCACATGTATTTGTCAGTTCTTGGCATCGTATCCAAAAACGGGATCAAGATGCGTGCGAACATAGGCGTCAATTTCGCGCACCTGATCGTCATCGAAATAGTCGCGATAGCCGCCCACCTTCGCCCGACGGACCTTATAGGAATCGGGATTTGACTTGTCGCCCGGCAGCATCCGCTTGCCGGATAGCCAGAATACGCGCTTGGTTTCGAGCTTTTTTAAGTTATCGAAGCTGGCGAAATCCACCGATTGGCTGATTTCAGCCTCGGTCGGTTTCTGACCGAACCAGGACATGACCCGGAACAGTTCGGCCTGCGGATTGGCGCGCATGTCTTCGTACCGGACCACGAGGCAATTGGCGATACGCGGCAGTTCCTTGCCCCATTCATTCATGAAGCGGGTAGCACGCCGAATGCCGGCATCCTCATGCATGACAAAATCGAAGATCGATATGTCGGCGCCATGTGCCGGATATTCGTTGAGCGCCTTCTTATGCGGCAGCATTCGATAACGCCACTGGAAGAATTGCGATACGGCCACATCCGCCGGGTGGCGCACCAGAAGAAGCGTCGGCTTGTCGTAAAAAGCCGACTTGCTGGTACCCGAGCCGACATAGTCGCGGATGTAATTGTCATGCGTGAAGAGAACCTTCGGGATGGCCTTGTTCTTCCCATGCAGATTGTCGAAGCTGAGCAGGCAGTTCTCCGGTAACCCGAAACGGAGCTGGAAGAAGCGCGACAACATGACACTGAGCCAGGTGCGGCCGCTCTTGCCATGGGAAACGACGACATAATCTGCCTGTCGCAAATTTCGCGTATCCTCGCGGCCGCGGGCGCGCCGGCGGATTTCGCGCCGCTGTTCGGTCGGCGCAAATGTCGCGGCCCTTTCCACGATTTCGCGCACCACGCGGTTCAAGACGGTATCGATCATACTGACTCCTGACGGCCTCTATCCCATTCATCTCTTACGCGCGGCGCCGCAACCCGCTTGCCCGGAATAGAGGACGGATTCTGTCCAATAAAGCGGCCATTTTCAATAGCTGTCATCATCCCGATCCGGCTTCCCGTGCGCTCCTGCCGCTTATTTAGGCTGTTCCAGGAGTGCAACGATACGCCCAACGACCTGCGGCATTTCGTCCACGGGGCGCTGGCCGCCGAGCTTAAAGGGTTCGCCGAACCAGACGGCTAAGCCGTCTTTGACCAAGAGCCGATGGAGCGCCGTCAGGTCGCGGTGATGGCCAACACCGAGCCGACCCATGACGGCGCCCAGCAATCGCCCCAGGCCGTGAATGAAGCCGCCTGGCAAAAGACGCTTGGCCTGCACGCCCAGGAAACCGTCCCCCAGCCAGGAGGAACCCGGCAAGCGGTAGATCGCCAGGGGGCGGCCGAGACGCGCGATTTCCGTCAACATCGAGATGCTGTCGCTGGTCACCACGAAACGATCGGCAAGGCCCAACAGTGCCCGGTAGGGGTTGGGGGCGTCATCCGGCGTCCATCGGTACAAAATCTTTCCTGCCGGCAGATCCCTTTCCAGGACCGCCACGACATCCGCTGGCGTGCGGCGACTGGTGGCCACGATGAGCGATCCGCCCTCGCGGTCCACGAGGTGGCCCAAATCCTTCGCCAGCTTGGCCGCCGTCGCCGCATCAAAGCGGACGGCATTGGTCAAACCGCCGACCATGACGGCCGTCAGGGGGCGGGGGAGGTGGTCGAATTTATCGCGCCAGAGCCGCGCTTCCATGTCGATGGCCACTTCATCGATGCGCTGCAGCGGATATTTGATGCGCATCAGATTGGCCCGGCGTGGTTGCCGGTATTGTTCGGACGCAATAGCCAGATCGAAACGCTCGACGAACCGCTTGGGCAAGCCGATCAAGGCGATCTTCGTCCGCCCTTGCGACTGCTCGCGAATCCAGAGCGCAACCATCGACATGCGACGCCCGATCGTGATTACCAGATCCGGCCAGGGCGGCTCCAGCCCGTCGGAATGTTCGGCATCGACATGGTGCAGGGATGCGGCGATTTTCGGCTTGCCGAGCACATAGGGTGCGCGGACTGTCACGCGCTTTATCTGACATGGCCATGGCAGGGCATCCGCCAATGCCTGCAACTGCGCATTGTCGCCCGTCTTGTCGGATAGGATGAGCCATACCAACGGATCACGACCGGATTCAAGCTGCACAATATCATGCCTATCTGGCGCGGCCGTTGAAGACCCGGTCTGGAAAGGTGGCATGGGCAGCCGGTCGGTCGCCGATCCAGCTGCGAGATCCCCATGGCGCCGTTCCGGGATCGACCTGTCTTCTGCAGTATAGGACAGGCCGAGCTTGTCCTCATAACCCATTTCCAGGCCCAGCATCTTGTGCACACGTCGGACGGCCCGGTCCAGGTCGTCAACCGGGAGCGGGTATTTCCGGCTGGTATCCGGATCGCCCAGCCAACGTGCCCGGCCGGAAGAAATAAAGATGTCCTGGACCCGTCGGATATCCCGGCTTCGATTCAAGCGGCGCGCCGGCAGGCCGATCGCAATAGCATAAGGTAGACCGAGAATGCCCTGGTCCTTGAGTTGTGACCAGCGCCACCACTGCCGCACGCGCTTATCGGCCGAGCGTGGGCCGTGCATCGCCGCGGGACCGCCGCCGAATTCAAAGACATGGACAGGGCGACCCGTGGTGCAGGCTTCAGCCAGCATCGACATGCTGTCTGCCGTGACGATGAATTCATCGGCAAGTGCGAGAAAACCCAGATAGGGATTTTCGGGATCATCCGGCCGCCAGCGATAGAAATGGCAGGGGACATCGATCGCACTTTTCAGGGCGTTCTGCGCCAGGCGTCCGGTCCGGGCGCTGGTGCTCACCAGCAAGGTTGCCCCGCGCGCTCGAGCGAAATCGCTCGCCTCGCGACCGAGGCGACGCGCCGTCTCCCGACTGAAGATGTATGGGCCACTCGAACCGCCGACAAGGACCGCGACAAAGGGGCGGCGCAGGCCGTCCAACCGTGGCGCCCAATGCCTGGCCGCATCGGCAAATCGGTCCTTGGTTGCGAGATGCAGCGGAAACTCGTTATGCAGGACGTTGGGATGTGGCGGCAGACGAAACTGGTGCGTCGTGACCACCAGGTCCAATTCGTCAGGCGGCGTCCAATAGCGACCGATAACGACAATGCGTGTCCGTCCGCCGGATTGCCTTCGAATCCACTTGGCTGGCGTCTCGTTCTGGCGGCCGGCCATGATGATGAGATCCGGCCAAGGACCTTCCAGCGGGCTCGATCGACGACGATTGAGGCCAATCAACGTGATATACCCCGGCAGAGCGAAAAACAGCTCGTACCAGTGAAATTTCGTCTTCTTGATGACGAAAGGCCATCCCAGTGCATGCGCCAACCCCACGCTTTGGGCATGGTCTCCGGCGCGGTGGCATTTTAGGACCCAGACTCTCGGGGCTTCTGCGACGACAGAATCTCGCTCATCCCTCTCTGCTGTCGCAGGAGACGGCGGCGGTGATACCGTCCTGGCCTCATCCGATCGTTCGAGCATTCCTTGCTCAGGCTGCATCGATGTTCTTACGCTGTATTCCCGGAAACGCGGCATTACGGCACAAATGATTCGCCACGAAAATCGCTCCCCCTGCCAGCAACAGCCCGACCGGCAGATCGATCAGATAATGCCAGCGCGTTACCACCGATTCAATGCAGATCCAGAAGAAAATGATGACGCATAGCGGCGCCATCCATGAGCGCGCCTTGATCGCGTAATAGGTGATGACGAAGGAGGCGCCGACATGAAGCGACGGCATCGCCGCCAGAGGTTCCGCGAAATATTGCCCCCCATGCTGTGCGATCCATGCCGCACCGCCGGCCCGCACCTGTTCGTAAACACTATACATCCGCAGTTCTGCCGCCGTAGCCAATGCGCTGGCGCCCCGCTCATAGATGAACGGCCCGACGGCAGGCATGATGAGATAGCTCAACGGACCCACCATCTCCAGCAGCAGCAAGGCGACGATGTTATGGTAATGCCAGCGCCGCTTGCCCAGAGCGTGCGAGAGGAAGGACAGAACGAACATCGCCATGAAGGCGGCTTGATACCAGATATCGGCCGCCGGCAGTTCCCGCGCAATCTCGCTGCGCAGGAAGGTAAACAGGGTGAGTATGGGCCGCGCCGCTTGGTCGATCGCGAAATAATCCTCATCATACAACCTGGGGTTGATGACGGGGATCCACATCTTGATGTTGAAATGGACGTAGATGACCAGGATAAAAAGGCCGAGCAGGAGATAATCATCCACGGCATGCCGCCCGATATCGGCCCATGTCCGCTTGTCTGTAGAGAAGATGCGCGTCACGAATTGCAGCAACAGATAGCCAACGCCCGCTGCGATAGGGGGCACCCAGTAATTGGTGTTGAGGCCCGGGATATTGCCGGATTGCGGAACAGTGAAAGGGATACCTTCAATCGAGGAAATAAGCAGGGCGATGCCGACGAAGGCAACCGTGATAAGCGGGACGGCGGAGAGATCGGCCAGTGGCAATGCTTTCCAAATTGGGTAACGTGCAATCGCCGCCAATGTGGCGTCGGGCATGGAGCTATTCGGTACCGATTTCTCGGCATTCAGGACATGGGCTTCTTCGTTCAGCATTTGCACACAGCCTTCGGCACTACAGAGGCGAGCCGGACATCTTTAAAAAATCTTCTATGGTTAAGTTGCAGCATCTCCGAAACGCCCGGTTATTTAGCCAATTTCCCAATTTAGCCTGCCAATGTTTCAATCCTATGTTGCAACTGATGTCGCAACTGACGCCACAATTACCTTGATTAAGCTGCCGCGGCCGTACTTGCCGATTCGGCGATAACAATGGATGTTAAACCGTCTTTTCGCGACGACCGCATAGCTTAGTTGCCTAGCTTAGGTAGTGCTCCATCACCCATAGCGAGTCACTGCGAACAGGTGAGGAGACCAGGACCCGCAGGGCATCGCCATATCCCAGCTTTAGCGACTTCGGGAAAGAATGCCATCCGTCAATCCATTTGCCAAGATTCCGCTGTCGCAATTCCATGTCTGTCAGTCTGCCGTCAGGTCCATTACTCGGCGTCGTCAGGGGCGCATGATTTGCTAGCCGGGCACGAACAGCCCGTGTTGAAGCCCCACAACTGACGGTAGCGGATTCGCTTCGGTTTCGTTGAACAGCGCACTGGCAAATTCCTGCATTACTGATACGGGCCCGTCACTCAAGATTGCAGCGCGTCCGAGGCATCAACCGCGGCGGCAATGCTCTTTACTTCACCACGAGCGAGAGCGATAGAGCAATGAATGTCGAAACCTGCGTAGGGGAAATGACATACGTTCCCAACTTCTGCTCGGCCTAGGTCAAAAGACGTATTTCATTTTGGTTAAGTAGCACCCCCAACTGACACAAGTCTTTCTTCGCTGGCAGAAAGGGTTAGCACAAATACAGCGCTCGGAATGACGTATTAGGTCTCAATGTCGGCTCTGGACCGCAGTTGCGCCCTCACAGAAATGTTATGATTTACCGACTTATGCCCATCAGCATGGCGCGCAGATTGCTACCGTCCGACCAAACACTTCAGGAATGCCGCGCGGGCAGTTCCTACGTCAAACCATCTGCATCAAATATCCCTACCATATCACTTAGGTTAGGGCGGCGAGATGGGATCGGCGTATCGATGATCGAACCGATGCTGATGAATCCCAGTAAGTGATCTTCGGGGCCTGCACCGAATGCCTCGCGTACCGCCGGATCGGCACATCTGCTGCCGCTCAGGATGATGGCGCCATATCCGAGACCATAGGCAGCCAGGAGAATACTCTGCATGGCGGCGCCGGCACAGGCGATCTGTTCGGCCTCGGTGACTTCCGGTCGCGTCGTCTTGGGGGTTGCCAGCATCGCCAGCAGGATGGGGGGCTTCAGTGCTTTTTCCCGTTCGCGCGACAACTCGGCTTCGGTCGCATCCGGTTTCAACTGAAGCTTGGATTGCACGAAAAGATCCGCCAGCCGGGTGCGGCCGCTCTCAAGACAGCGGATGACGCGCCAGGGGCGAAGCGCCCCGTGATCTGGTGCCGCGATCGCCGCCCCAAGGATCAGGTCCAGTTCGGCATCTGTCGGCCCGGGTGCGCCGAGTCGCTTTACAGCGACCGATCTGCGTTCGGCCAACCATGAAACCTTCTGTATCTGATCGGGTAGGCTGGATGGCGGCATGCGGAAATCCTTTGGCAGCGGGCTGCTTCTTAATAACAGCCGTGATGCTTTGCCACCAGATATTTGGATAGCCGCGGTCATCGGGCGCATTACGTACCTTGGCCGGGCTGCCGACTTACTGGCCGGCCGCGTTACCTGGTTGCGCTGGTGCCATGGTCCCATCCATCTGCCGAGATGACCCATGTAGATGTAGACGACCGGCGTCGTGAACAATGTCAGCGCTTGCGAGACAAGCAGGCCGCCAACCATCGCGCGGATGTTGCCGATCCCTATCCTGATCGGCCTGATTTTATCGAAGATGTTCGTTGATCACTTCTGTCCCGGCCTAGTCGGCCCCAGACGCAATTAGGTGCGGATAACATCATAAAATTGCCGGTCACGTCGTCCGAGACAGGATCTTCCACGCCGATTCTTGTTCTTTCGGCGTGACCGTCTGCACGGGCGTTATTGCCGGCATCAGTGGCATGTTGCTGGCTCTGCTGCTGCATTTATCCAGCACGCCGCTTACAGATATGGCATGGACGCAGTGATAAGCTCGGAATGCCTTCTTCAGGGCGTCACGGCGTCAACGCCGATGCGGCGGATTCTTGTGTTGCCGACATGCGAAGTCGTGGCGGGGTTTGGATGGTGGGCTGTCTATCGCTTAGGCAGTCCCCTGATGAGCATCAAGAAAGCGCCGGAAGCGAACGATCCGCACATGCCTCTGATCACGCAGCGTGCACTGCTTTTACAATAGCTAGGCCGTTCAATTCCTCCCGTTGCGATCGCCAGATCAAGCTGAACGGGATGGCGAAGCTTAGTTGTCAGTCAACTTGCGAAAAAGTCGAGCGATCCCGTGCAAGCGGGAAAAACATGTCCCGGAATTCCAGCCATGTTTTCATGAAATCAAATAACAACTTCAAATTCCTACAAACTTGTAACATCCAGGAAATATCTCCGATAGGGTGTTCTGCATAAAGTGTAGTTGGGGGAAGACAAAAGGCGGACCATCGCGGCATGCAGCTCAGTGGCCGCCTCAGGTCATCGGATCCTAGTGGACAAGCATCATCGGCGCCGGCGGTCGACACCATCGGCGTCAATCACCATTGCAGGAGCTCACCTCTTGGCTATCGTTGATTCGGAGCACCATGCGATCCGTCATGGTTCGCAAAGCGTATCGTCAACCGCGACTTTGCCGTCCCAGCGTATCTGGGTCCTTCTTTCCAACCGGGTTGGTGACAATGCTCAGGTGCTGGCGCTTGCAGGCGCTTTAAATGTGCCCTACGAAGTTCGAATGTTCTCAAACAGAGTCGGTGCGATCGCGACGAACTTGCTGCTCGGCACGAGATTGCCGCACCTCGTTCGCGGACGCGCTCAATGCCTTACACCGCCTTGGCCCGATTTGGTCATTGCTGCTGGCACCCAGAGCGAGCCCATCTGCGCTCAAATCATGGAACGAGCAGCGCTAGCTGGTCATCAGGTTCAGTTTGTATTTCTGGGTCGTCCCTGGAAAAGACTCGACATGTACGACTTAATTGTAACGACGCCGCAATATCGCGTGCCGGCCGCGCCGAATGTCATGCAGATCGAGTTGCCGCTGCATCTTGTAACGCGCGAAAGCGTCTCGCGGGTCGCCGAAATTTGGACAGAGAAACTTGCGCATCTACCCAAGCCTTACATCATGGTTTGCCTGGGCGGTAGCATCAATCGGTATACGCTTGACCGTTATGCCGCAAAGCGGCTTGCACAGAAGGCCGATGCCCTGGCTGCGTCGAGCGGCGGGTCTCTTCTGATCTGCAGCAGTTTCAGAACGCCACAGCGCGCCATGAAAACGGTCACGGAGCATTTGACCCGGCCCTCATATGTCTTCGACTGGCGGCAGCCCATCTCGGAAAATCCCTATTTGGCCTTCCTTGGGCTGGCGGATAAGATCATCGTGACGGGCGACAGCATGACGATGCTGGCTGAGGCTTGCGAAACCCGGAAGCCCGTCTACATCTTTGATCTGGGTGAGGGAAGCTTCAGCATGAAGCAGCCGCATGTCAGACCGACAAATATAGAGACGGATTGGCTCCGGGTCAGGAGTACGGTGCGTGCCTTTTTCAAGGACGTCAAGGTGAGGTTAATCAGAAAGATTTTGCCCGAGAGACTGCACCGAGATACGCACCCCGTCCATCGGCGGTTGGTTCAATCCGGATTGGCGGCATGGCTTGACGAGCACATTTTGCCTCCGACTGCATCCGTATATCTCGATAGCGCACGGGACGTTGCGAGCCGCGTTCTACTCATCATGAGCAAGCGTCGGCATGCGGGTCTGCAAGATCAGATCGATCACAACCAGCCTTTGGTACCAAACAGCAGCTGGGGACAGAGTCATGCAAATTGATTGGCCGAGTGTTCGGCGTGAAATGCTCATGCATTCTCTCTTCTTTCTGCCTGCCGAACCCAGTATCGCCCTGGAGCGGTGGCTGAGAGGACGCCAGGAATTTCATCAAGGCCGGAAGGCCGATTGCAGCATTGTGTCGTTCCCCAATAGCGGCCGGACCTGGCTGAAAGTTCTCCTCTCTCGCTTTTATCAAATCAGGGAGGGCTATGAGGACGACACATTCATCGACCTGGACCATTTGAGTGCGGGCCGCAGCAGCGTTCCGCAGTTCCATTTTACACATGACAACTATTTAAGAGATTACACGCGGCACCACGCATCGAAGGAAGCCTATCAGAACAAGCGTGTCGTTCTTCTTGTGAGAGATCCCGCTGATGTCGCGGTATCTCAGTATCACCAGTGGCGACATCGCATGCGCCGGCGCAAGATTGAAATAAACAAGTATCCTGCAGAGCCAGACATGTCGCTTTTCGACTTTGTCACCCGTCGCGACGGCGCTTTGCCCAGGATCCTCCGCTTCATGAACGAATGGGCCGAGGACTTGTCTTCTCTTCCATCTGTCCAGCTTGTCCGATACGAGGAACTGGTAACAGACACCGAGAAATGCCTGATGAATATTCTCGATTTCATCGGTACGCCCGGCAGTGAGGCTCAGATCCGTCGAGCGATCTCTTTCGCTTCCCTTGAAAACATGCGGAAGCTGGAAGATCAGGGGAATCCCCTGATGCGACGGGGGCGTCTCGCGGGGCGGCGTAGTGGCGATTCAAATCGGTATAAGGCGCGTCGCGCCAAGATCGGCGGGTATCGTGGCGATTTCACCGAAAGTGAGTTAGCCGTGATTGACCGAACCATCGATCATGAGCTGTCGCCGATTTTTCGTTATCAACGGGAGTCGCTGCCAGTGGCGGATGCCGCATTCCACAAGGCACGAACACGCGCAACGCTCTGAGAGAGGCTGTCCGGTAACGGTGCCATGTGAGACGGGAAGGGGGCGCCGAGTTTAACCGCGGCGCCTTGTTCGACAAGATAAGAGTGAAAACTCCGAAGATCGCGGGCGAAAGGGACAATCCCCTTCTTGTAAAGCATTTGCTTTAGCCATGGCCAGAAGCCGGATCCGTTGATATCGGCTTCGCGGAAACGTTGCCCTAGCGCTTGTTCCAATTGAACCCAGGGTGCTTTGCTCAAAGGGAGAGTCGCAATCGCCAGGGGCTTTCCCAGCGTCGCTATCTCCACAAGCATGGAGATACTGTCGCCGGATACGATGAAGCGGTCGGCCAGCCCCACGAGTCCCAGATATGGATTGCCTTTGCTCTCTGGCGTCCAGGCAAAGAGCATGGCTTGCGGCGGTAATGCATTGGAAAGCGCGGCCGCTACACGGGGCGGCGTGCGACGGCTCGTAACAACGATCAGCGTTCCGCGATCCGGCAAGTTGCTCGCCGCCGTCAGCAATTCCGTGGCAACCGTCGCGTCAAGACGAAAGGGATTCTGCGGTCCGCCGACCAGAAGCACTGTCAAGGGACGTGCCAGCGCGCCGAACCGTTCCCGCCATTCTTCGACTGCCGTGGCCATACGGCTCTCATTGATCCGCATGAGCGGTACGTCGAGCTTCATGACATTCGGAAGGCGGGGGAGATGAAAATGCGGTGGCGCAATGACAAGATCGAAATCATGGAGATCCCGATGCGGACGGCCGACGACCACGAGCTTCGTTCGTCCGCCGGATTGCTTTTTCACCCAAAGCGCCGCACTGGACGGCCGACGGCCTGACGTCAGAATCAGATCGGGCCAGGGCGACGACAGCAGGGCGGATGCTCCGATGTCGACATGATGCAATGTTGCCCGGAAAGCCGGCCGCGATTGCGCGTATCGTTTTTTGAAGACCAGGTGTTTGCGTTCGCATGGCCAACCCAGGCTATCGACAATCCGTTCGACCTGCGCGTTATCGCCGAGCTTATCGCCCAAAAGGAGCCATATGCGCGGTGTTGGCGGCTGCCCGGCAGCGGTGTCCGATTCCAGGTTACTTGTCAGGGGATTCATCTTCGACACCGGCGGCTACATATCGACAACTACTGAGAGCGTCCAATTCTAACTGAGCGAAGAGAGATGTCACAGACTATATGGCCGTCCTCAAAGACCAAGTTTGTCTAGCCAACGTGATGCGGGATGGCCCAACGGCAGGGAGGAAGGATTGCTGATAACGCGGCGGAGTAAGGAACCATTACCAGATAGCCCGGTTGTGTTGTCGATGCGCAATCCTGCGAGGTGAGGGAAGAGGGACAATTATGGGACGTGGAATTCTGCTTTGGCTGTTGGGCGTGCCAATCCCGATCATCATTTTATTGGCGATTTTCTGGCGCTAACGCTGCAGCCGAGGAGTTTCGTCGGCCATTAATGCGGGTGATTCAAGCCATTCGCTGGATCGCGTAACGGCGCATTTTCATTGAAGGGACATCGTCATGACCGTTGACTATCCGTCGGGACCTATCAGCGCGCCGACCACCGCAGGTGCGCGTTCTTACGAAACACGCCTTGAATCGCCATTCTCAGGCGTTTCCTGGGGCGCCATCCTGGCTGGTGCTGTGGTGGCCGCCGCCATGGGCATCGTTCTGCTGACATTGGGAGCCGGGCTGGGCTTGATCGCCGTTTCGCCCTGGGAGGGAAGAGGTGTATCAGGCGCCACTCTCGGGATCGGGACGATCGTCTGGTCTATCATCGTCCAGATCATTGCCTTCGGGTTGGGGGGCTATTTAGCGGGCCGGCTGCGCACCAAATGGGCCAACCTGCATGGCGATGAAATCTATTTTCGGGATACGGCGCATGGTGTCGTCACCTGGGGCCTCGGTACCTTGGTCGGCATGTTCCTGCTCGCCTCGGCGGCAGGCAACATTGCGCAGAAAGCGGGTGAGGTCGGCGCCGCCGCGTCCGGTGCCATCGGCGGCACAGCGATGTTGGCAACGGGCGCCATGGCCGATAACCAGGGCGGCGCGAATGGCGCCATGAGGGGCGGCATGCGCGGCAACCCCATGGACTATTTTGTCGATATGTTGTTTCGCAGTGGCCAGGCTTCGAGTAGCCAGGCTTCGACAGGCCAAGCCTCGACAGGCGCTGCGGCCACCGGTTCCTCCGAAACGAATGGTGCCACCAACAATACTGGAACAACTGCCGCGCCTGCCGGAGACACGGCACAACAAAATCGCGCGTCGGTAGGCGTGCTGCCTTCGCCAAATGCAGATGGCCCGGCAGCGCGGGCGGAGGTCAGCCGCATCCTCGTCACAAGCTTCGTCAATGGCAGTATGTCACCAGCCGATAAATCCTATGTAGCGCAGGTGGTTGCGGCACGTACGGGTCTTAGCCAGCAGGACGCGGAAAAGCGCATCGACGACGTGGTGGGTCAGGCAAAAGCGGCGATGGATGCAGCCGAGACAAAGGCGAAGGAAGCCGCCGATGTCGCACGCAAGAGCGGCGCCGCTCTGGCGCTTTGGTCCCTGATCGCCATGCTGGTCGGGGCCTTCGCAGCCAGCTATGCAGCCGCTTTGGGGGGCAGGGCGCGAGACCTCTGAGGCAGAACTCATAAAAACCTGATCTCCGTAACGTTGCATGCCGGACTAAGGCCAATATTGGCGGTGGTTCGGCATGTACCGTTACGGCTATAGTTCGAGGGACGAACCGGCCAAAGTACAGATATGGAGTCAGCCTTGAGAAAACGCAGTACGAAAAGAGACGCGAAACGTCTCGGTTCCACGCTCACCCAATCGAATGCGATCGCCACAAACACGCAGGCTATGGGCAGGGCCGCCGCTGTGGTGATCGGAAAACGGATGACGATGGGACTGGAGGCAATGTCCCGCCCCGAAACCGCCGATTATGCCGAGTTCTCCCGCATGTTTACAGAGAAGGCCGTGGCCAGCTCGCTTTCGGGTGGCGTCATGGCAAAAGAATTCGGCGCCATTACCCAACGAATGGCTGGTTACGCTGTGGAGCAGGCATTGGGATCAGCCGAGCATCTGAGCGCAATCGGGCGATGCACGAATCCCAATCAGTGGATGGCACTCCAAACGAAATACGCCGCAGACGTCGGCGCACAGTTCACGTCGATTGCCATTCAGATGACCTCCATGTGGGTAACGTTGATCGGCACATCACTCGTGCCGATCCATAAGGCCGCAGCTGCGAATGCCAAGAGATTGATGTGATGGTCAGGGCTGAGTGGCCCGATAACTTGGCAGCATTTCGATCTTTGCCCACCAATCGGAAAACCCATCGACATCGAAAAGGCGATCTTTGTCCGGTGTCATCGCCACATAGGCGATGATCGGTGCAAGGAACAGGTCCGCAAGGCTGAGATCGCCGGCAATAAAGGGGGATTTCCCTTTCGTCGACATCGTCAGCTCAAGCACCTTCCGGCCGGTCGTCAAGCCTTCCGCGCGAAGGGCGTCGCTCTTGCCGCCGACAAAGTCGGGAAACAAGTGATAGGCCGCGACGCCGCCCACCAACGACCCATAACCGTAAGAATCGATCAATCCAATGATCATGTCCATGCGTGCGCGGTCTTTAGCGCTGCTGGGGATCAGCGACTTCCCGGGCAGGACGTCGTTGAGGTAACGCATGATTGCCGACGTTTCGAGAATACGCATTCCATCATGGTCAAGTACAGGAACCTTGCCGAATGGGTGACGCTCCAGATGGTCCGGCTTTCGCGGCTCGCCCTGCAGCACGTTGATCTGGATCTGCTCGAAATCCTTCGCACCTTTCTCGGCAAGCAACATCTTCACAGAGCGAACATAGGTCGAGCCATCGAATCCCCACAGCTTGAAGTCTGCCACGTTGAAATCTCCTGACGGAAAGAGGTGCGAACGAGCGGTTAGGGCAGCATATAGAAAGTGCCACTAAATGCCATGGACACGAATGAGTGGTCGTTGAGGTTACTTGATCAATGCTTCAGCAATCCAGACCTTAAGTCAACCCAGGCCGCCGCGATCAATGGGGCGGAGTATCGAGCTTAATCGTCCGAGATTCGCTTGGTCTCTGCCTAGCGACGGATAAGGTTGGCCGCTGCCTGACAGACGACGCTTCTCAGATTGAATGCCGACCGGCGTGGTATTTGTCTCTGGAAAGCCGATAGATCTGCCGGGAGGCTTCGCTCTTCGAGATGCCGGACCGGATCAGCCTGGATTGCTCGATTTCGTCGAAAAGACTTTGTGCTTTGGCCTGGGCGACCTGCAGGGACCTGACGCGTCCTGTTTCATGCATGGCGAAACCTTCAAGACGCTTGTGCGAGGTGATCTTCGGGCGCGGTGCGTCCGGGCAGCCGGGACAGCGCCTCCGCGATGCTAATCCGCCGGTAGGTTTCGCTCACCAGACCGTTGACGCGAATCCCGTCTCGCCGTGCGATCGCCGCTGCCCGCTGATCCGCAGTGACGTCTGGCTCTCGCAGCTTTAGCCATTGCACATAGGCGGTGTCCGCTTCCTTGAACGGCTTGGCCAAGGTCTTCGGCTTCTCCAGGTAGACTGGCTTTAGAACCCGGCCGGGATTCAATTCGGTGCGCGGATCGTTGCCGGAAATCTTCACATCCGCATCTTCGACCCGTCCGCCGGGGGCATAGAGGAAAGCCGACTGTATGCGATCGAGCGCAGTATCTGCTTCCTTGCTGCGGAACTCGATCTCACGTCTTTCCCGATCTGGAATGACCAGGCGGGTGATGCCACGGTCGTTGATTGCATCGAGAAGGTCGCAAGGATCGTGCGACAGGATTACTTCGCGCCGGGCCGGCCAGAAATCAAAGGCGGCATGCGAGCCCTGGCCGCCGCCGACATGGAATGCATAAATCTCCGGGTAGACCGTCAGCGCCTCGCGGCGGCGCTGGGATATAGCGTAGAAGCAGCTGATAGCGACCTGCACCAGATGCGTCGCGCCCAAGCCGCCCAGCGGTTGGTCGATCACCAGGCCCAGTCGGTCATGTAGGTGCCAGCCCGGCAGCAATTCGTCCACCCCGCTCGGCGCACCGCCGATCTCGAGGTCGAACATGGAAGTCCGCAACAATGTCGCCGTGTGCATGCTTTCGTCTCTACCCGCTGCCAGGGTGGGAATCTTAACAGGAGATTTTAATGTCTTTGCACCGAGTGTAAAATGACTTCTTTATATCGCGATGGATATCTTCATCATCCGCTTTTGACGGTAGCTTCGTCGATTTCCATCCCGACGGCCGTCGACCGCCCGCATCCGCAGACTTGACTTAATTCTATTATTCGTTATTTATGGAAATATGAAAAAGACACAAGCCCTTGACGCGTTTTCGGCATTGTCGCAGGAGACACGTCTGGATGTACTTCGTCTGCTGATCAAGGTGCAGCCGGAAGCGCTAGCCGCAGGCGTTATCGCGCGCCAGGTCGACGTACCGCCGAGCACCATGTCAGCGCATCTGGCCATTCTGAGCAGGGCTGGTCTTGTGACATCGGAGAGAAGCGGTCGCGTCATAAGTTACAAGGCTGACATCGATGGTGTCCGCGGTCTTTTGACTTTTCTGGTGAAGGATTGTTGCCGTGGCCAGCCTGAACTCTGTAGCAACCTCATCGATGCAGTTCTTCCAGCGTGCTGCCCATAAGGCAATGTCATATCTGCATTGCTGGATCTATCTTACTTATGGAAATCATGATGGCCGGACATATCTTTAACGTGCTCTTTCTTTGTACTGGAAATTCGGCTCGTAGCATCCTCGCGGAAGCGATCATGAACCGGGAGGGGCGGGGTCGCTTTATGGCATACAGTGCCGGCAGCCACCCAAAGGGCCAAGTTCATCCCTTTGTTTTGGATCTTCTTGCGAAATTGAACCATCCGATCGATGGCTTGCGATCCAAGAGCTGGGATGAATTCGCAGAGCCGGGCGCGCCGGAGATGGATTTTGTCTTTACAGTCTGTGACAACGCCGCGAACGAAGTTTGTCCGGTCTGGCCGGGCCAGCCGATGAGCGCGCATTGGGGATTGCCGGACCCGGCTGAAGCCTCCGGCACCGAGGCCGAGCAGCGTCTCGCCTTTGCCGACGCTTACAAGATGCTGCGCAACCGCATCAGCATCTTCACGAGCTTGCCTTTAAGGTCACTGGACAATCTTAGCCTCCAGAGGCACTTGAACGAAATCGGAAAGAACTTATCCGAATCCGCATGATCGTCGGATCTCGCCGGCCGCAAATAAATCGAGAGTTCATATGTCGACCTTCGAACGCTATCTGACGGTCTGGGTAATTCTTTGCATTGTCCTCGGCATCGCTCTTGGAAGCTTCTTTCCGCCTGCGTTCCAGTCTATTGGCGCGATGGAGATAGCCAAGGTCAATCTTCCCGTCGCCGTGTTGATTTGGCTGATGATTATCCCCATGCTGGTCAAGATTGACTTTGCTGCGCTGGGGCAGGTGAAAGAGTATTGGCGCGGCATCGGTGTTACGCTTCTGATCAATTGGGGCGTGAAGCCGTTTTCGATGGCGGCGCTCAGCTGGTTCTTCATTGCATATCTGTTCCGTCCATGGCTTCCCGCGGATCAGGTCAATTCCTATATAGCGGGGCTCATTTTGCTCGCGGCGGCCCCCTGCACGGCCATGGTATTTGTCTGGAGCAATCTGTCCGATGGAGAACCCCACTTTACGCTCAGCCAGGTCGCGTTGAATGACCTGATCATGGTGTTTGCATTTGCGCCGATTGTCGGGCTGTTGCTGGGGCTGTCTGCGATTACGGTTCCTTGGGAAACGCTCATTCTTTCAGTCAGCTTATATATCGTTGTTCCCGTTATCCTGGCCCAGCTGGTTCGTTTTGTGGTCATCGGACGTGGTGGATTGACGGCGCTGCAACGGCTGCTGAAAACGCTCCAACCGGTGTCCTTGCTGGCGCTGTTGACAACTCTTGTGATGCTGTTCGGCTTCCAAGGCGACCAGATCCTTGCGCAGCCTGTGACAATACTGCTGCTGGCGGTACCGATCCTAATTCAGGTCTACTTCAATTCCGGCCTGGCCTATCTATTGAACCGGGCCTGTGGAGAGCAGCATTGCGTCGCTGCGCCATCGGCGCTGATCGGTGCCAGCAACTTCTTCGAACTCGCCGTGGCAGCCGCGATCAGCCTGTTCGGTCTTCGGTCCGGCGCCGCCTTGTCAACCGTGGTCGGCGTCCTGATTGAAGTTCCGGTCATGCTCTCGGTCGTGAAGATCGTGAATTCGTCCAAGGGCTGGTATGAGCGCGGGAAGGGCGTCCGTCCAAGCCTAGCCGTCCGCCAGCAACGATGATTTCCAGCTCTTAATCCCTTGCCTGGAATCGTGGGGCGGAGTCTAGAGATGCGATGCCGAGGCTGCGCCCTGCGCGATTGTCGCGCGCGAAATCCCGAATAAGCTAAGAACGAGAACAACGTTTATGAGCGCGACACAGACCACAACGCCTAGCGCTTCAGATGTGCCGAAAAATTGGATCATGACCGCGCCGACCGAAGGCGCCGCTGCCTGGGCCATCAAACTCGGCCTGGCGAGCTTGCCCATAATCGGCGGGTAGTCTTTGGGCCCGAACAGGGCCAATGGCAGCGTCGCTCGCGCTATCGATTCCAAGCCGATCCCGGCGCCGTAGAAGATGAGGGCGAGAAAGACCGCCGGTATGTTGGCCCATAAAAGCGACAGGCCCGTGGCCACCAGGCTGACGGATGCGATCTTCACCCAAATGGGATGATGGTATTTGGCAACCAGCATTTCGGTGAATCGAGCACCGACCTGGCAAGGGCCCACGATCGCACCGAGAGCGACGGCCGCAGCCAGCAGAATCCCGCGATCCTGTAAAATGGTCAGCAGATGAACCGAGATGAGCGTGGAGACGACTGAGCTGATTGTTATGGTCAATGCAAGCAGAATGAAGACGCTTTGAGGCACATTCGGAGCACTGGCCGCTTCGTCAGCACGTTCCGTCCGAACATCGCCCTCTTTGCTGGTTCTGGGCAACGCCAAAAGATAAAGGGGAAGGCAAAGGCAGAGCTGGATGGCCGCATAGGTCAGGCAGGTGCCACGCCATCCGAGATGGGTCACGAGGAATGCTGATAGCGGCCAGCAGATGGTGCTGGCAAAGCCACCGAACAGTGTCAGCGTTGCGATGTGGTGTCGGGCGCGCTGCCCATATAAACGACCGAGTGTGGAAAACGCGGGATCATAGAGGCCGGTGCCCATACCCAACCCCAGAATGGCCCATGCCGCAAAGAAACAGGGAAGGTTGGGAGCGGCGGCGAGAGCGCCGAGCCCGAGGGCGAGCAACCCTGCACTGGTTGCAAGGACGGGACGGCCGCCCATTCGATGGATATACCGGCCAACGGTTGGCGAGGCGAGGCCCGCAATCAGCAGGCCCAATGAGAGCCCGCCGGCAACCCAAGACAATGACCAGCCGGTATCTTTCGCAATCGGCCCAGCCAAAACAGCGGGAAGATAATAGGATGATCCCCAGGCAAGGATCTGCGTGATGCCCAGCGCCGGGATAATGACATGCGGCGAGAATGTCCCTTTGACCATTTTCGTGGCTATCGACTGGCTCGCACTGTTGCCGCACCACAGCATCCACTCTTTCCGGCTGGTATGGTAACCACCTCGGCGACACAGCAGCCGCCATCAGCCATGACGGCATCTGTCGAGCAAATACCCGTCTCGGGCAGAACAAGCTGTACGTTATCCGCAGCTTCCATATCTCCGGCGATTGCCGCTGCGACCGACCGTGCCTGTTCATATCCCGTCAGCAGTAAGAATGTCGGTGCGCGGCCATAGCTCTTCACACCGATGGTGTAAAAGCCATGTTCCGGATGCGAGAGTTCGCGATGGCCATGGGGCGGGACGGAACCGCATGAATGCAGATTGGGGTCGATCAAGGGTCCCAGTGCCTTCACGCTCTCCAGCCATGGATCGAGATCAAGGCGAAGTTCGCGTGTCATCGTCAAATCCGGGCGCTGGCCGGTCACTGCGATGATGCGGTCGAATGGCCCTAACTGGTTGTGTCCGGCAGAGGTCGCGCCATCGAGCAGCACGCCGCCGCCTTGCGGCGTGACTGCCTCGGTGGAGAACCCCGTAATACACGTGATCTTATTCTGATCGACGAGCTGCTTCAGATGCCAACCGAGAGCCCCTCTGGCCGGAAGCTGATCGGCCGAACCGCCACCATAGATGCGACCCAGATCGGTGCTGCGGACCACCCAGACGATAGACGTACCGGGATCGGCCTTGGCAAGTTGCGCAAGATCCAGAAGGACATTGATCGCCGAGTAGCCCGAACCGACCACCGCGACACGTTTGCCGGCATAGTGCTCCCGGGCCGGTCCCAGAACATCGGGCATGCCATAGGCGATCTGGGCCGCGTGCGTCGTCTCGCCCAATACAGGTAGTCCCGAACCGCCGAGCGGGTTCTGATGTGCCCAGGTGCCGGATGCATCGATGACCGCCCGCGCAAGGTCATGGCGCATGGCACCCGGCCGGTTTGTGATCTGCAGGCGAAACGGTCTGGCTTCTCTGCCTTTGCTGACGACCTTGTCGATCCCAAGCCTTGTGATGGCAGCTACCTTGGCATCGGTCTCGATGCAGGCGGCCAGATCCGGTATTTGCGCCAGCGGCTTCAGATAGTGATCATATAATTCGCCGCCGGTCGGCAGGGCGTTGCTGCGGGGTAGGGACCAACCGTTTTTCTGAAGCAGCCGGCAGGAGGCCGGGTCGACATTCTGCTCCCAGGTCGTGAAAACGCGCACATGCCGCCAGTCGAGGATATTCGTGCCGACCGTCGCACCAGCTTCATAAACCTTCACCGGCACGCCGCGCTCGACGAGATTTGCCGCCGCCGCCAAGCCGATCGGCCCGGCGCCAATGATCGCCACCGGAAGGTTTTGCAAGTC
>LNAP01000418.1_pt1 | contig 47903 bp, 91 predicted proteins | sample 602601 | NCBI WGS metagenome assembly LNAP01 (sample SAMN02440304, study PRJNA202911) | soil metagenome | biome: Subtropical and temperate rainforests or woodlands; isolation source: soil samples (1 kg each in a 20% v/v slurry with milli Q water) were... ...
ACGCGATTGGCGCCTGCGCCCCCGGCTGGCGGGCGGCGAGGGCGTTAGCAGCTTGCGTACACACCTCAGCATCCAAATGATCCCAGCAGTGCCCACGGTAATAATTGCCTGCCATGGCGCGCAGGATCGCGGCAATCTCGGCGGGAGATCGCCCATCCCCCTGCACCTCGCCAACCTGCGCTGGCTTTTTCCGGTTGTTGACTGCCGCGCGCAGCGCAGTCGTAGCCCGCAGGGCATCGCCCCTTGCGATGGATGGGGGGTAGCCATACAAAACCGTCCGGATCAGGTCGATTTCGTTGTGCAGCTCGTTCGGCTTCCCGGTGAAGCCATCCTCGCCGACCTGCTGCTTGCCAGTGGCGGCGAGTGCGGCCTGCCATCCGAGCTTGGCGTAGTTGAGCCCGCTATCGAGGTAGTTGCCATGCTCGTCGGCGCCGATAACCGCGCCGATGCTCTGCGCCCACGCCTCAAACTCCGCCCGCTCCCGCAGCTCATCCCGCAGCCGCACGGCCTCGGGCTTGGCGCGATTGACCCAGCCGACATATCCCAGCGCATCCACCAGCCCACGCTGACCCGTCTCAGGATTGAAGATCGCCACGCCGTTGATGATGTAGCCGTCACCTTCTAGTTGGCTCAACTTACGCTTTCCCATTGATTTCATCGGTATGGCCTCAACCGCCGCATCAGTAACCTTCCCGTTCATTCGGCCTGCTCCTTCATGGCTGCCATTGCGGCGTCTATTGCTACGCCGAAATCCTCAGCGCTGACATTGGCTTGGTTATGGTCAACAACTGCTGCCCAACGGTGGTAGTCATGGCGAAGAACGCCCACCAACCAACGATAGCGCCCCGCATCCTTCACCAGCGCCTCAATCTCCGCGCGCAACTGCCCCACCACCTGCTCATGGTCGGTGGTCTTTACGTAGTCGCCCCATTCACCCTGAGCAGCCTCCTTTTCCCACATTACGTTAAACCTCTTTACAGAAGTTATGCCAACTCCCTCCTAGTGATTGATGGCTCCATCATACCCATTACTAGGAACGATGAAGCCATCATGTGTGGAACAGATCGTTTACGGAAATGGAACGATCAGGATACGATTACCTTGCCAATCCGGTATGGCTTCACTCCGCCGTACACGTTTGCATCAATCCTAGCCTCTCTTGCCTCCTTGCGAGACAAATATGTGCTGTAGATTCCGCCAACTCGATTGATGACTGCCCACCCCACAACATCGCCAGTCTTCGGCTTCTTCTGCTTGGTCATTTCACTTCCTCTCAAATGAAGGGTCAAACTTCTTAATTGCCACCCACAGCTTCAGTGCTGCACTGAACACTGCCCAGCCTTGCGCCATCTCATCGGCAGTCCACTTATGTGCAGCGGCCATGCCGGGATGAGTTCGACTTACGAACACATTGGCGCAATCAGCAATCGGAACAATCAACCCCTGCTGGTATGCCGACAACTGCCAATGTTGGTCATAGGCCAGCTTCTTGCCATCACTGAAATCTCCATCCTTGCCCTTGAAGTCAACCACATGGCCGGTTGATGGGCTATGCAGATCGACCTTTCCGCCGTAGCCAAGTGGACTGCCGAAACTTTCTTCAGCCACCCAATCGGTTACGCCAGGGAACAGCTCATCCACCTTGGCCCGAGCAGCCTCAACGTGAGGCTTGTAATACTCATCTACGCGCAGGCCCTTATACGAACGCTCAATTTGATCGTGGATGCGAGTACCTTCCTCTGCTGCATCCTTAGCCTGTTGCTTACTGTCTGCCATGATCCGCTTCAGGTAGTCAGCTTCCGGCTCATCATCCCAGCGCGGCAACGTCAGCGCCGCCATGATGCCCTGATTGACCTTCCACACCTCTAACTGAGGCTTCGCTACAACCTGAAGAATTTCCGTAACTGATGGTAACCATCCATTTTTCCTAGCATCCGCAAGCGTGCTGTCACGAAGTTTGCCATTTACTGCTGTTACGTAATATTTCGGGGTTCCATCTCTTTCGTAGAAGTGTCCCATAAGTGCGCCCAAACCTTCTTTAATTTAATTCTTGATACGGCCGTTTGTGTGATTTCATAATCTTTTGCTATAGCGCTTTGCGTGCGAGTATCGCTGTAAATTGCTACAACTTGTTCTTTGGACAGTTTATTAAAGTTACTTGATTCACCACGGCGGGATTCCCTTGTAGGCCTATCTCTACCCTTTAAAATCATGTCTTGCGTGTTGTCTTTAGGCGTACCTAGGAATAAGTGCGATGGGTTTACACATAATGGCGTGTCACACTTATGGCAAACCTTCATGCCTTCAGGGATCGGGCCATTAATTAATTCCCAAGATACACGGTGCGCGTTAAGAGTCTTCCCCTCAATCCAAATCCTTCCATAAGGCTTGAATGGGTGGCCTCGATTATCGAATCCACCCGCCCAAAGCCAGCACCCGGAATTAGGTTCAGGCTCAATGAATCGCCATAAGCGATCACTCAAATTGATCCGACTTCCGGGTGCTGGCATTCCTAATACCTCAGAAGTTCAAGTCTGCGTCGTCAAACTGCTCATCAATCTGACCGCCGCCATGCGACTGCTGCTGCGGCTTGTTAGCCAGCGGCTTGTGCCACTTGCCAGACTTATCCAGCCATGCAATGTAGCCATCCAGCGCCTTAGCTGCCGTGTTGTCGATCACCTCATTAGCCATCTGGCGGGTATCGGGATTGTAGGCAGCACTGATGTTGATGCGGCTACCAATGTTTCCGTCCCGCTTTTCATAGTCCTCAGTGGTCAGGATCAGGCCGATACGCGGGCCTACCAGCGACGGGAAGGTTTCCTTCTGCTTCTGGACTTCCTGCTTAGCATCGTAGTCCCACAACGTAACCGTACCAGGCTGCGGACGGATCCCCTTCAGCTTCATGCAAGCGATGATGGAATTGATGGTTTTGAAACCGCGCAGTTCATCACCCTTGCCATTGAAAGTGTAGACCGCCAGCGGGCCAGCCGTCTGGCCGGAATCCGACTCAAAGACAAGGTTTACCGAAACGGTTCCCTTCTCGTTTTCCTCTTCCCATGCAAACTTCAGCTTGCCTTCGTAGCAACCTGCGTCGGTGATTCGCTTGCCGCCTGCGGTTGCTTCCTTTGCTGCCTGTTCATCGAGTGCGTAAGTACGTGCTGCCATTTTTGTATCCTTCGTAGTTATTCGGCGGATGCCGGAGTTTCAATGCCGTAGTAGTCGCAAATAGCGCTGTCCACTGCCTTGAGGTCATTAGGGATGGATTCGGAAGCAAACATGCCTTCCGGACTCTTGCTAGTGTCCATACCCGTGTTTTGCGTGATAAACCGGTACTTCTCTTCCGGAGTGTTTCCGGAATTATCGACGTGCGTCCGAAGGCAGATGGTGACCAAGCCCTCAAGGGTGATCTTTTCATCCAGAAGCTTGCCGATGGTCTTCATTTTCATCTGGCCCGTAGCTTCGTTTTCCTCAATGTGAGAAATAACGTAGACACGAACATCATCTACAAGGTCAGACGCGCACCCAAGAACTTCCCACGCGTGCTTTGCAATTTCCGTGAATTTGGTGAACCCCTTCTCTTCCGACCGCCGCATGAACTCGTTAGCCATTAGGTATTGGAAGTCATCAATCACAATGACCTTGCGCTTGGTGCCGCGCATGATCTTGATGATGCTCGCCCAATTCTCGGTTACGAATACATTGCCTTGTGGCTCGGTCTCTTTGTTGTAGCGCTTCCAGTTGGCACTGCGGAACGGAAGCGGCTTTCGGATAACCTGGATCAACGCTGTGTTGGCCGGATCGAGGTTACGCATGCTAGTGCTTTTGCCGGTGCCACTCTTGCCTAGAATCAAACTTGCAATGCTCATCTTTTAGTCGCCTATGCTGTAGTCATATGGTTGCGGTGTTTGCCAGCACGGAAGATCAGGCTCCCGTTCCGATGTTACGTCCGGATATTCATCCATCATATCTATCCCTCTCAAAGTGGTGGAGTGGTGCAGGTCGCAACTCCCTGCTTGCCGGTTTCGGACACCGACTATCTGCCATGCCTCGACCTTTCGGCCCGCGTAGTGCTATGGACAAACCTATCTTCCCCGGCAGTTATCTCCGGCATTTCCGCTGTGTAGGCCGCGATCTATGATTGGCCTTCGTTCCTCTCCATATGCATCGTACAGCTATTTTACCTCAGCCCAATCGCGCTGGATGAGACGCTGTTTTCTATTAATCCTCATCCTCTGTAGTTGCCAGAGTTTCCGCGTCATATCCATCGATAAGGAAATCGATAGCCTCAGAAGCCTCATGCCACAACGAAAGTTCAACACATGCAGACATGCCATCGGGGCCTTCAACTTCTTCTGAATTGTTGAAAATTGCAACAAGCGCATTAAGCGCGGAATCCTTCGTCCATTTACCCATCACACCCCTCCAATAGCAAGCAACCCAATCCCAAGTAACCCTGCTACACATACAGCAATGCCGATCCAAGCAAGTACGATCTTCACTTCATCCATCATCATCGGCCAGTCAATCGCCATCGCGATAGCTCCGGTTGGCCTTCATCTCGGTCTCAACCTGCTTCCGGAGGTTGGCCGCAATGGTGCAAAGGTCGCGGAAGGCATGAATGTGGTGCTGCGGCACTTCGACGGCATGGCTCAGCCAGGTCAGCACGTCATCCGCACCAGCTAGCGTGCCAACAACCTCTTCTTGGTAGCTATCGGCTAGCCCATGAGCCACTTGGTCAACCGCATCCTCCCAAGCCTCTTCATTGGTGTCCTCAACGTTGGTCTTCCACGCATCGTAAGGGGTCATCATCCTCTCCTATATGGGCCTGCGCCCTGTCTGTGGGTCTATAGTCCTCTCATTCTCCGATCCGATCAACACCAGCCATGAGCGTAATCCGTTCCATTCTTGGAACAATGAAACGACCATCTTTGCGGTAAAGTAGACCCATGACGAAGCAAGTACGACCACCAGTGGGGTGGATGGACCTAAGAGGCGGGGATAGCATAAACACCCGGATCGTGAAGCACCGGCTAGACATTCATCTAGCCACGATGAGAGAGGCGGGATTCGATGTAGATACAGAAGAGACTAAGCGCGGCTACAGGGTCATTGTGAATCGGTCGCCGCATGACAAGCCTAAGCGGCCACATTTGAGGATTGTAAAGTGAACGAAATCAACCATGATGAGGTTGAAACCTTCATCGAGCTTCGCGGCGTATATGACGGCTGGTCTATCGCTAAGATGAAGGATGGAAGCTATATCAACCGCTGGCATCCTGCCGATGCTCGATACCAGCCGACTAATGATTTTATTTGGATGCTGGAGAACGAAGAATGAGCCTGGCCAACCGAATGCTCAGCATCACAATCGACCACTGCACGGCCTCAGCAGGCTATCGCAAGCCCCGTGGCAGCAAGGTAGGAACTATCGCCCTATGGGCATGTGTCGCGGCTCTTATAGTCGCCTACGTTGTTTTTAAGTGAGGAGAGAGGGATGAAGGATTTTCTTAAAATAATTGCCGGCTGGGTTGCCATTTGGGGGATTGGATATTTGGCTGGAAGTTTCACGGCAGCTAGCTTTGACTTGACGGTATGGACATATGAAAGCCGATCTCTTATTGCTCTCATGGCTGCATTGGGGTCTGCAATTGTAGTTCCAATTATTCTTGCAGCTAAGGAATTCTAACTATGGACATTTGTGATTCCGCATCAGACTGCACAGAGTTGTTCCTCGACCTAGCCATGCGCCAGCACGCCAGCCGGTGTCAGCGGCCTACTCCGTTACCTGATTGCGCTTATTGTGAATCAGCTACAGTCCACGTGTTCGCCAGTGGCGTCCGGGCTAAATTCTGCTTTGATTGTATTGAGGAGCTTCGCAATGAAAATTGATGGAACCGAAGTGATGGAGAACGCGGCTTGGGCGAGTGTCGCCTACTCTGCTGCGAAGAAGATCATTGCACGTAAGTATCGGGCTAAGTCATTCTTGGCTGAGCATCTTTATCGGGATTTGGTAAAGAAAGTAGGCGAGCCTTTTGATGCAAGGACCAATGGACAGGTAATAAAGGCGCTTGCTGCCGACAAAGAAATAATCCATACTGGTTTTGCTCCAGCAAAAACAAGTAATGGATCGGTGAAAAAATTATGGCTAGGCCGCGCAAAGATGTAGTAGGTAAGCGATTTGGAAGATTGATGGTCGTCTCTGGATTCCAGGACGGAACTCGCTACAGACTTAAATGCATTTGTGATTGTGGAAAAGAGTCATTTCCAAGGATGGACACGATTCTGTCTGGAAATTGCATCTCATGTGGCTGCATGGTCAACGCGTTTAATAGAAATGGCGCAACAATCGATGGGAAAAAGCAGACTGCGGAGTACGTCACATGGGTAAGCATGCGCAGTAGATGCAATGACCCTAATGATAAGGCCTATCATCGATATGGAGGGAGAGGAATAACCGTTTGCGAAAGGTGGGGAAGTTTCATTAACTTTCTTTCAGATATGGGAGAGCGCCCGAAAGGCAACTCCATAGAAAGAATCGATAACGATCTAGGTTACAGTCCTGAAAATTGCAAATGGGCTACTCACATTGAGCAATCTAGAAACAAAAGAACCTCTGTTTATAGTGAAATACAAGCAAGGGTAGTTATTGGGCTTATTGAAAAGGGATTCAGAGGTGTACACATCAGCGCCCTTACTGGAATGGATGAGGGAAGTATTGCAAACATACGTAGTGGTAAAAGTTGGCCTGGTTGTACTGCGTATGAAATTGACGAAGAGATGATGAAAAAGATTCTTCTACACTATTGGTCACCTAAGAAACATGACTCTTTGAAAAGGAAGCAATATGACAAACAATTTCTCGGGCCTCAAGCCGGTTTGGATCAAGGTTCCGATGTGGAGTAAGGCGTGATGGCAGCGGGAACGGCAGGAAATCGTGTTAATAAGGGCCAGTCATCTGGCCCAAGTAACGGCGGATCAACCCACGAAGCTAGGATGTTTCTGACTCCTAGCCTCTACAAAATCGCTAAATCGCTTCCTCCAAACAAGCGGGTGGAGATGGTGGAAAAGAAGCCATCCAAGTTGCCAAAGAATGCAATGTCGGATGAAGATATTATGCAGATGATCCGAATGCATAAGGAAGGCATGACGTTTGTAGAGCTATCGGAATTCACCGGAAAGAATGAGTGTTGGATTCGCAACATCTGCCAAGGCGTAAACCGAGGCCATCTTCTGCGCATGGTGGAAGAAGGTCATAGTGACTACCGTATGGGATGGAAGCATAAGAAATGAGCAGCTACGTTTTCTACCGCGATGAGATGTTCTACATGATCGACCTGATGGACGATGCCGACGCCGTAGCCAATGCCGAGTGCAATCCAGGCACTCGGCGGGTTGAGGATATGAACGGAAATCAGGTGTGGCCGGAAGCGCCAAAGGTGGTGAATTGATGAATGATTACTCAGATGGTCCGGTTTGGCGGTGGTTAGGGCTTAGTTATGGCAACTACTTCGCCGTTCCTCGCCGCACTCTGCAATCCATGCCTTCCGAATGGCAGCAGCGGTTCGTTGATTTGATGGATGAGGCTAGCGCACGCCTGCCTAGCGAGGCATTCCCCTCAACTGTAGTCACCGGGCGCAATGGAAATAGGTTCTGCGCCGCACCATTGGGTGACTATCGGCATACGGGTCCGATCAAACCGAAGTAACCCCAAGGCCGCTATTGACGCGGCCTTTTTTGATACAATTCCGAATGCCTGCGACGAACCAGTTAAAGTTGTAGGGCCGATTCGGTCGGCGTCTGGCCCGCTGTACAGAAGACCGTCTATTGCAGACGGTCTTTTTTTATGGTCTACTATGTCAGCCAGCGTTCTGCGTTGGTTCCCGCGTAGCAGTGGGATTGAAGAGGTAGTAAGTCACCTGTGTCCGGTGGGCTGTTGTGAACCCTTACCAAGTTCGCAATGAACCTACCTCTCGGGGACTGCTACCACAGCAGTTCATCGGACACAGGTGATTTTTTATGCCCGGAATTAAGTTGTTGGTATGCGGCGGTCGTGACTACTCCGACCGCGAGATTCTGTTTCACCGCCTTGACTCTATTCACGGTCAACGGCCAATCAACATCATCATTGAGGGCGGCGCACAAGGCGCTGACTCTCTCGCCCGTGCGTGGGCGCGCAGCCGTGGCGTGCTAGTGGCTACCGTTCCGGCTCTGTGGGATAAGTGGGGCCGTGGCGCTGGTCCTCAGCGCAATGCTGCGATGATCTCTCTGAATCCCGATGGCGTTCTTGCATTTCCTGGCGGTCGTGGCACTGCGAACATGGTTCAGCAGGCTAAGGACGCTGGCGTCAAGGTTGTGGAAGTCCGGTAACGCTCTGGCAAGCCGTCAGAGCGCGGGCTAGCCTGCGCGCTAGCAAAGCATATGGCCGGTCTGTGTCGGCGCACTCAGCAAAGCACAGAAGCCCGAGGACTAATCCTCGACACTCCATCAGCCCCTTTTGACAGGCGGGGGCAATTAAAACCGGGTTAGCGGACATTTCGGCAGACTCGACGGCAGTCCCAAGGATTGGGAAGCCGTTCCGGACAAAGGTGGTGGGTGTACTAGCTCTGATAGATTAGACGGCAGGTAGTGGCATGTCCCAAAGCCTGTCATTAGACGAACTATTGTCCAAAGGAAAGTGAAGTGCATTGTTCTACAAATGTAGCCTAACTGTTCCATCTAGACCATTGATCGAACGTCCAGACAAGAGGACGATGGGTTCACCAACAACGGAGAGCGCAATGTTCATTGCATACAACACTTTCAATGGTGAGGAATTTTGCATGGCTGAAACAGTTGATGAGATGTGGGGGAAGCTTCGGGAGTCAGGGGACATTTACAAGGTATGGAGCTACAGGGAAGTTAAGGAGGCAGAGTGAACCTATTCGACGCTAAGCCAAGTTACGAAGAGCTAGAGGCCCGAGTAGTAGAGTTGGAGCAGGAGGTGGCAGAGCTTCGCACGGTCAAGCCAAAGGGTGGGTCAATGCGGTTCGCTGACTTCTGGACTGCCTACCCCAACAAGAAAGGCAAGGCCGAGGCTGAGAAGCGATGGAAGGCCGATAGGCTGGATGAGATGGCCGACACGATCATCCAGCATGTCTACCTGATGATTGCCGAGGATGACGGTTGGCAGCGTGGCTATGCCCCGATGGGATCGACCTACCTCAACCAAAAGAGATGGACTGACGTGCCGCAGGCTGCACCACTGGCCGCACGCGCTCATCCTAGTAAGCAGATGCAAGCACTAATGCAGATGGGTGGAATGAATGGACTGGATCGAACAAGAACTGAAGCACGGTCTGATGCAATTGATGTGCATCGGCCTGCCTTGGGCACCACCGCCGGATATGATGCAAGGCACGCTCATGGCATGGACCGTAGCCGTAAAACACAATCGAGTGTGGGATCAGCAGATGGATGGCCCCAGGTTCCGCCACGCTTTCTTGAGCATGATGGCTGAGTGTACGCAGTGGCCGACGCCTAAGCAGTTTGTGGACTCGATGCCACCGCGACCGCAGCTAAAGGCACTGCCACCCAAGCCAGTAGATCAGGCAAAGGTGAAGAAGATGATTGATGAATTGGGAGAGGCTTTGAAATATGGCTAATCATTTTATCGGCGAATTGGTTAGGATTAATTGTCCTGATTCATACGAGCATGGAGTTGAATGCAGAATTATTGAGACTGACGTGAAAGGGAGGTCAAGTTGTGGTTCATTCGTTGGTTGCAAAGTGAACATCAAATGCTCAGACCCTCGATATGACTTCTGTGTTTTTGAAAACCACGAACTTGAACCAATCCTCCCCGAAGGCGCGCAGCCTTCCGAATTCAGCTTTACCGAACTGATGGATAAACTTGGAGTGGTGGTGGCATGAGCGAGAACGATATCAAGCCGGTGGCGTGGGTAGATTTGGACGTGTGGATTTCGACCAATGATGCGGGTGATTCCTTCTTCACTGATTACCAGGATGAGGACACTGTTGCGGTATACGACCAGTCAGCCATCGACCGCCTTACGGCAGAGTTGAAGCTGGTATCCGGTGAGCGGAATAGGGTGCAGCTAAAGTGGGATGAATTCCGGCAAACGAAGAATGCTGAGGTTCAGCGCCTGGCGGCAGAGCGGGATGCGGCTGTGGCTGATGCTCGCGAGCTCCGAGACTTTGCAGATATAGGTAAGAATCGTTTGATCGCGGCAGCCAAGCAAGCGCGCCGCTGTCTGGCATGGGCTTGTGATCAGCGCCCGGAATTCAACGCTGAATATGAGGCGTTGGACGCCGCCATAGACTGCGCCCGCTCGGAGACTGAATGAACAAGGCAGAGACAATCCGTTTCCTGCACTCTGAGCGCTGCTCAGTACAGGAAATCGCCCTAGCAGTCGGCTACAGCGAGCGCATCATCAAGCTTCGACTAGCCAAGCCTCGCCCACTGGCAGAGCAGCGCATCCCTTGGGCGTTCCGGGGCTGGCGTGGCACCCCTATCAGCGACTATGTGGTGAGTCTATGAGCATTGAAGCAGCAGCACGCGAATTGGCAGCGTGGTTCACCAGTGGTAACAGCGTGCCCGTGGACCTCCGCCATACCGTCAAGGTCAACGGTGAACGGATTATGGCGGATGTGGATCGGCTGAATAAGTCTTTGGAGCAGGCGAATGGCAGCTAAGGAATGCAACTGCGGCTATCCGGTCGGCCATGCTAAGGCCGTTTCATCTGCCATATTCGGGTGCTTGGCTAACGCGGGCAACGATTCTGAGCGCGAAGACTATTGGCGTAACCATGCGGACTTGTTAGAACGAAAGTTCACAACAGGCCACGGTAAGCACTATTCGCTCTACCTTGATTGATCGTTCCATCCATGAAAATGATCGTTCCACTGGTAGTGTTGATTAGATTCTAGAATACTTTAATCTATACCTACACCAACGCACCGAGACGCAGACATGGAAAAGCCAGAATCTTACTACGCAGGTTATGAATCCAAAAGGCTTGAAATGGCTGGGATGGGATTTGAAGCTGCTCGGGATAAGTTTAATTCTGAAAATCCTGTCGGGTTTAAGAAGTACGCCACCCCCGATGCATCATGGTTTGCTTATGGAGAGTTTGATGCGCTTTGCGGGCGTCTTGAAAAATAACATCGGGCAGCGGCCTAACGGGAGAGTGACATGAATTTGTTTGAGTTTGCATTCATTATTGGGATGTTGCCTGTAATATTTTTCGCAATCGTAGTCCCAGCATTCAAATTGGGTCTTTGGATTTCGATTGATGTTATCGGCAAAGGATCGGATACCACGTGGTATGGCTTCATGATCTACATGATTATTGCGTTTTGGGGGGTAGGATTGGCTTTGGCGGCGTGCACCGGCTGGGTATACCTTTGGATCGCAAAGTCATGAGCCGCTCAATACGCCATCAAGACAGGTACACCGAAATTCGCCGCGAGACGCAGGCTGACGTGGACCGTGCGGCAATGTGGAAGCGGCTCAATGATCGGAAGTCCCGGAATGCAAAGATCAAGGATCGGCTGACGACTTGGTTTGCAATCGTCTGCCTGGCTATCATCGTGAAGATGCTTTGGAATGCGGCGGCGGCATAAGCATGAATGTCGTTACCTTGCCACCAAAGGACCGTGAGCGCGAGATTGAGCGGGTAGTGATGCTGTGCCGGACGTTTCAGATTGGCAAGCCCGTCAATATTCGATTTACGATTGCTCGGCCTGAGCGAACACTACCGCAAGTCGCCTACTTGCATGCAGTCTGTTACACGATGCTTTCTGAGCATACGGGCTACGAGAAAGAAGAAATTGAGGAATACTTGCTCGGCGCTTACTTTGGATGGAAGGAAAAGAAGTTGCCAGGCGGTCGAGTTTCATCCGTTCCAATAAGGCGCACGACAACCGATGAGGAAGGTAATCGGGATGTTATTTCAGGTGAAAACTTCTTCAAGTTTGTTGAATGGATTCAACGGGTAGCAGCACGTCAAGGATGCATAATCCCTGACCCGTCTAAAGACTATAAATTGGAGAGACTGAAGTGATTCAAAATACTAAAGGACCTTGGAAATGGTATGGGTCGGAACTTCTTTCAGAAGATAGTTTTGTCCTTGAATGTAGCAAAGGGAATTTGCCGAATAAGTATGATGCACTTCTAATTGCAACATCTCCTGAAATTTTGGATGCATTAATTAATATTCTGGATGCTTATAAGCGAGGTGCACAAGGATTCCCGCTTCCCTATGAGGTTTGTAAGGCGGCTGAGGAGTCTGCTGAAAACGCAATCGCCAAGGCAACTGGAAAGTGAGATGCGCTCCGAAGGCCGAAATCTAGACATTTTCGACAACAGCCCGCAGCGGATGCTAGACGCATGGGAGCGCCAGCTAGAGGCTGCCAGGACTGATCCATCCTTCTACGGGGTGGTTCGTGAGGATCGCATTAGCTACTATGAACAAAAGGTGGAAGAATGGAGAGCGTTGTGCAAGTAGACTTTAAGGTTCCATGTATCGGATCGGCGTACTCTTACATCATCAATGAAGGCACTAGCCAAGCATTGATGGGTATGGTGTATCGGAATCCATACGAAGATGAGATTGAGCGTCAAGCCTTCGATGAGGGATTTGCTAGCGGCATGGCTCACTTTAAGTGGATTACTCCATGAAGCCGTGGGTGTGGTGGGCATTGTGGATGCTGTGCTATGCGATTGGCTCATCCCTTCTCTCATGGATGGATGCTCCATCTTGGGGCGCAACACTTGGTGGCTGGGTTATGGCATGGGGCGTAATGGGACAGAAACGTGAAACGCGGTAGGTCTACCGGCACGCCAACCAAGGCTGAGGCTGCCAGATTCGATGCCATCAAGGAGCTTGGGTGCATCCTTGGGCACAAGCTTGATCTAGGCTGGGTTCCCGCTGAAATCCATCACCTGACCATTGGTGGGAAGCATGGGGCGAAGCGGCGAGGGCATGATTTCAGCATTGGCCTAAACCCGTGGTCGCACCGTGGAGTTCCATTCAACGGACTGACTCAAGATCAGTGCATGGAGATGTTCGGCCCAAGCTATGCAAAGCAGCCGCGAGCTTTCCGGCAGTTGATCGGGAATGACGATGAATTGCTTGAATATCAGAATAAACTACTAGGAGAGGGTGATGAGTGAGTGGAAATTGGTAGCTCAAGTGACTGGAAAAGATTATGGTGAAGATTGCCTCGTGGCCAACAGGGATGGATTTTGGCGTAAGGCGATGATTGGGAGTGATGGAAAGTTCTATACAGAAGATGGGTCCCAGCCGATTGATGTAATTCCTCGATTCTTCATGTATCCGCCTTCCGTCCCGAAACTTCCTTCTAATGAATGATCTAGACCAAGCCTATCAGGCAGGCCGCTATGCCCGAGAGCGTGGCGCGCCTGAGTCGGATTCACCTAAGTACGGAATCCTTCCTGAAGATGCTGAGCGCCGCAAGAAATGGCGCGAAGGCTGGCGGGCTGAGGACGCACAACGGAGTAAGAAGAAATGAAACTGCTCGCCATTGATCCTGGAACCGATGAAAGTGGATGGGTAATTTTCGATAACGTCAGAATTGTGGCTTCCGGCATTTCTCCGAACGAAACAATGCTTCATCAGGTGAAGATGGAGGGGTATTCTGATATTGACGTTCTGGCTATCGAAATGATCGCAAGCTATGGGATGGCTGTAGGTCGAGAGGTTTTTGAGACTTGCGTATGGATTGGGCGCTATGTTCAGGCATGGCGAGCGCCAGAGGCTGTAAAGCTTGTATACCGCCGAGACGTAAAGCTTCATCTGTGCGGAACAAGCAAAGCCAAGGATGCCAATATCCGACAAGCGCTGATCGACTTGCTTGGCCCTCAAGGTACAAAAAAAGCACAAGGTGCTACATATGGTGTAAAATCACACGCATGGGCAGCGCTGGGAGTGGCGGTCACCGTTGCAGGTATTACGCCTGAATCAAAGAGGGTTGGATGAGCAGGATTGAGGATGCAGTAGCGGATAAACTGCTGAAGCGCGCGGAAGTCGGATTGGCTAAGTATGGCGTAACTGTTGAGCGCACTGACCTATCTACCTTGGATTGGCTGATCCACGCGCAAGAAGAGGCAATGGACCTGGCCGTATACCTTGAGAGATTGATTCGAGATGAGCGCGCCAAGGTTTAGCCAATACACAGACGATGAGCTAGAAGTCGTCATGCGTCTAAGTAGAGAGCTAGCCAAGTCAGTATTTGAGATTCATCGGCAAGGCTATGACGTTCAAGATATTTTGCACGAGGCTAGGATGTATAAGGCTGAGGGCGAGATGATGAAAAAAGAACTTCAACGACGAAAGAGAGGGAAGTGATGAGTTGGAAAAATATCAGTAGTGCGCCTCTTGAGCGCGATATCATTGGGCGCTGGGAGGATGGCTCTATTGAGCGATGCGTTCTTACAGATGATGGAGAGGATGAGGTTTACCACGTTCTCTTTGATGGCGAGCAGCGTGATGATATGCCTGTTCTTTGGATTGAAATTCCTGAACTTGACTGAGGATTAGTAATGACCGATAGCAACTCTACCGCCCTGCGCAGCGCTCTGGCTCGGGCGATCAAGAACCACGTTGAGATGAATGGATTTAACGGCGTACAGGCTGCGAAGGAATGTGGCATCGCCAATAGCCGTATGAGTACGATCCTGCGTGGGCAGGTTGAGAAGATCAGCTCCGATGCGCTGGTGGATATTCTCGGCACGCTGGGCTACCGGCTGGATAGCGTGATCGGGGCGACTGAGGGTCATGAGTTCACGCTGACGCTGGATGAGGGCTTGGGTCTGCCTAAGGATATTGAGTCGCCTGTTAGCTGCGAGGGCGGCGAGGATTCGTGTGGATCAGTCGTTTCATTCGATAGCGAGGGCGTCCCGCTTTGCGAGACTTGCGAGGATGCACTAGTCGCTGATTCCGAAGCTGAACCCGACGCGAACCGAGTAAGCGCCGATGAGTAAGGGTGGTTACACGGGAGGAACTAATGCAGATAGCATCTATCGGCTTGGTTGCAATAATGGCGTCATTACTGGCGTCATTCCAATTGCTGCTGATGGCGTTAAATTGCAGTATGGGCCGGCTGTCAAAGTTAAGCGGCTGCATCCATCCGCTGTGATCCCAGCCTACGCAACCGATGGCTCAGGCTGCTTCGACATTACGGCACTTGAGATGGTGCAGCAGGAGGGTAATACGGCGGTCTACACCACTGGCCTAGCGTTTGAGGTTCCGCCGGGCAAGGTGCTGATGCTTTACAGCCGTAGCGGGCATGGGTTCAATCGTGGCATCCGTTTGGCTAACTGTGTAGGGGTTCTAGACGCTGACTACCGGGGAGAGCTGGCCGTCAAGTTGACTCGGGACAATGACGGCATTTGGTTCCCTGCGGCTGGTGAGCGGATTGCTCAGGGGCTTATTCAGGATGCCCAGCAGGTAATTTTCGTTGAGGCAGAAGAGCTTAGTGAAACGGCGCGCGGCACTGGCGGCTTTGGGTCGACTGGCTGATCGTTCCACCACTGCACCACTGAATCCTACGCACGGTGTTGCATAGGATTCTAGTAAGGGTAAGATTCAATTCAAGGGATTTAGCTGAGCCGAGCAGCCCGCACAGGCGGATACCTCGGAAGTGGACTAGCCAGCCTTGTCCATTTGACGAAAGAAAGGGCCACAGTAGACCGTGGCGTACTGGCAGTGAGGGCCGGTAGAGCCGAAAGGCGTCTCCCTATCGGTGACCTGACCGAGTAGCGACGTAATTGAGGCAGAGGGGCTAAATTGGGGATGGTATGGCGCCCACGCGGCCTAGACTTGGATTAGACTTATTTAAGAGATGGCGAAAATGGTATACGCGCTGGACTAGGGGTTTCATCTGGGATACCCGGAATCTGGTGAGTAAGGCTGAGAAGATGACTTCGGCTGAAAATCGTGAGGGTTCGACCCCCTCTCTCTTAATGCAATAAGGGGTGACCCGCCAGTGGCTCTAGATGGCTTAGGGCTGCTGGCGGGGGAAGTGATATTAGACCCCTGCCCCTGCTTTATCGAACTTCGCGACGGCGATTATTAGATGAGATAGATTTCTAGGGTCGAAAAGGGTTAGGGTCTAATATCATTTAAAGTGTTGTTTGTAGTGGAGAATGCCAAGGCGGTGACTTGGCTAATCAGGCGTACTAGACCAATCCCGGTGTAGCGATACGGCGCGGGTGTAGCTGGCGAGATGAGTATGGTTAGCCAGCAGGGTACGGGTTAAAACGAGGCGTCGTCACCAACACGCCTATAGTCGCCAAGCCAGAGAATCACCACTGGCCTCCACTACAAACATCATTTCATGGTAAGTGTCGCGGGCAGCAACCACACGCGGAGGTAGGCCGGATGTAGCTGGTGAACTAAGTTCTAAGGCGCATCGAAAAGCTCTCACCATGATTCATTGCGAGCTTGCCCGATTGGTTAGGGACCAGCCTTCCAAGCTGAGGAAATCGGTTCGATTCCGATAGCTCGCTCCAGTTTCAACCACTGAAGAGAAGAGGGAAGTAAAATGATTGTTTTGGCTATTGGGTTGCTGGCTGCCGCTATCGCAGCATTCGCCTTGTTTCAATATGCAGAGAATGGTTATGGCGCGATGAATTTTATTGCGGGGTGTTTTGCGTTTTTACTTGCTGCTGCCGTAGGCATTGGCTCAATTGGTTTCGTATTTTGGGGTTTCGATTGGCTTGCGGCTGAGCAGAAGGCCAACATCATCAATCGAGAGTACGATACTAAGTACACGCAGAAGGAAGTTTTCTACGCTAGCGATGTGATTGACACGGTTCGGCAGCTTGATCGTAAGCGAATCGAAGTCAACGGAGACCTGATGCGAGAGAAAGAAGATAAGTGATCTAAGGCTATTGCCAGCCGCGCATGAGTCGCTATAATGAACTCGCACGGCTGCTCAAGCGCCTGCCCAGTGCCCTCCCCACTGGATGAGTAAGTGGCGTCCCTCCCCGCCAACTGCTCCGGACCCAGCGGCCTCATCCACCGTTGGGTCTTTTTTTGCCTGAAATCCATCGTTCCATCCATGGCGAAGATCGTTCTATCTATGATGTTGATCGGATCGTGTAATTTGGTAATCTAGATCCACACACAACGCACGGATACCACGGCATGACCACTCAAGAAATGATGCGCGCAAAGGCTCGCCCCGGTTTCTGCTTTACAGATATAGCGCCGATGAATGAGCCGGCGGACTGGAGGGAAGTTCCCAGCCCGCATGGCCCGCACAGCGATCCCAATTACGGACGCGGGACGATCTTCGGATATGACCAAGCCGAGTTCCTGAAAAAGCAGTACCGCTAACCCCCACCGCCCCAGTTCGCCGGGGCACCACCCAAAAGACAAAGGCCAAGGGCCATAGGAGATGGGATGAAGCCGGATTGGAAGGATATTCCAGAATGGGTAAATTGGATTTGGATCGGACAATCTGGGAAATGGTTTGGTGGGTATAAGAAGCCAACATGGCGAACTGTATATGGGTACTGGGACCATCCAGAAAATGCAAGATGGGAATGCATTTCATCGTTCAGGCTAAATGAATGGAACAGGGGAGTTTGCAAGGCATCATTGTATCGCCGTCCATGACTGACCAAGAGCGCGCAATGCAGCGGGCGAAGAATCCAGGCAAGTCCTCATGGCGAGCATGGCACGGGACGTCTGAGCAGGTTAAGCGGGATAAGGAGAAGGCGGAGCGAGTCGCGCCATTGCACTCGCGGGTTATTCGATGAAAGCATGGTTCACAGAATGGCTATCCAAGCCGCGCAATTGGGTTTTGTGGCTGATAGTGGCTAACTTCACGGTATGGATTGTGCTTGGAATCGGCGCTATTGGATTGTGGGCCGTATTTAAATAAGGAGAGGCGGGATGAAGGTGAGAGAACTGATTGAGTGGCTGCAAGCATTTGAGGATCAGGAGGCTACTGTTAGGGTTCTGCATTGTGAATCAGGCAGCGGCTACTATCAGCAAGGCGGCGTGACACATGCCGTAGATTTCAACCCGGAAGACCATACGGAGTACAGTGATTTCAGGGGTTGCCGATACACCGCCGAAACATCCCCTTGGTATAACTCGCGGACACTTCTGCTGGGTTTGAATGAAGGCTAATTTGCATCAAGCAAGGCGCAGGGGTATCCTTTCGGAAACCTGCGCCTTGTGTATATATGATTACTGCTGAATCAATCGTCCGAATCGCCCCAGCCGCAGCCCCTTACGCCCAAGAGCTTGTTCGGCAGATGAAGGCCGCTGGCGTGATGAATAACGTGCGGCGAGCTTCTATGTTTCTTGCACAGTGCCACGTCGAGACCGGCGGCTTCCGGACTACGGTGGAGAGCCTGAACTACTCGGCTGACGCGCTGAAGAAGCTGTTTGGACGCCACCGGATCAGCCTAGAGGATGCCGACAAGTTCGGGCGAAATAGCGATCACCCGGCCCATCAGAATGCGTTGGCTAACATTCTGTATGGCGGAGAATGGGGGCGTAAGAATCTTGGAAATACCAAGCCTGGCGATGGCTGGAAGTTCCGTGGACGTGGGATTAAACAATTGACCGGACGCGACAACTACAGGCGCTTCAGTCGCGCGTGGCTTGGCGATGAGAGCCTCTTGGATAATCCTGACCGTGTAGCCCAGCCTGACGGCGCGGTGGCTAGTGCCATTTGGTTTTGGAAGGCCAATGGCCTCAACGAGATTGCCGATAAGGGTTCGGTCGATGCCGTGACTAAGGTGGTCAATGGCGGGACTATTGGGCTAGCGGATCGCAAGTCGTGGACACTGAAGTACGCTGGCGCATGGAGAGTTAAATGACGCCACGTTCAGCCGGAATGAGTAGACTGAAGCTGTGTAGAGCAGTAGAGGGCAACCATCATGAACACATGGTGGCAAAATAACATGGAAGCCTATATCGGCCCGATCCTATCTTTGATGGGCATAGGAATTAGTGGCCTGATCGGCTGGGTTTGGGCGCTTTGGAAGGCGCATACAGACTTCAAGCTCAAGGTTTCTGAGGAATACATGAAGACTTCATCTATCAATGAGCTAAAGGGAGAAATCCACGCTCTGCGTGATGTTGTCTATCGCATTGCTGTTAAAATGGAAGTTCCCGTATTTTCGGAGCCATATAGGCGAGACAGGTAATGAATGAGTCTCAGGGGGAGTATAAGGAACTGATTGAGGCGCTTCACCGATTTAGCGATAGGTCGGAAAAGCTGCTTAATATGAACTCGGGAAATACTACGAGTTCCATTCAAGTGAATGCAGGCGGCGTAGGTGTTTGGATTTGCGTCTGCTTGTGCTGCATGATGCTGGTTAGCGTAGGGATTGGGGCGGTGTGGATGAGCCGAGAGTTCAATCGATATGATAGCGACCTGTCTGAGCGTAAGGCTGAGTCGGATCGTTCGCAGACTTATCTCTCCTCCATCTACGGGCGCATGCCTCAGTGGATGCGTGAAGAGGTAGAGAAAGAAGCCTCATCCAAGCTAGCCGAAAAGGAAAAACAAAATGCCCAGCGATGATCCGATTATTCTAGAGCCTGACCGCCGAGTTCGCCCGATGGGATCGGATGACCCGATCATCCTTGATCCGCCTGATACGGTGCCCGCTGGTTCGGATGACCCAATCATCTTGGAGCCGGACAAGGTAACCACCGTGAAGCCTCAGGGTCTGCATAACTGGCGAACCGTCATCAAGCAGTACAGCACGTGGGTTCTCTTGTTCGTCATGGCGATCCCCGAGGCATTCCAGCTTGCCGTTAGCTATGGAATCGTGAATGTTAGCGGCGGCGATGATCCTGTATCCAAGGCGGCTCAGTTTCTTGCGGCTATCGGCCTTGCACTGAAGTTCATCAAGCAGCAGAAGCCTGCTGCATAACCAAGAGGGTGTGAAAATGAGTGATAAGAATGGCTGGATCAGTGATGAGTATCATGGCTTCATCGAAGTAGTGGGTGGCCTTATTGGTACTGGCGTAGAAGATTAATGAACGCCATCATCCTAGCGCTAGGCGGTATACGTTCCACCATTTTCTGTGGGTTGGCTATCGTATTCCTCCTAGCCGCTGGGGTGCAGACGTGGCGTCTTGGGAATTCTCAGGACGCCTACGCTGCTTATCAGGACAAGGTTGTGGCGGCTACAGCCAAGGCGGCTCAGGCGGCTGCTACAGCCCGCGAGAAGTCACTAGAGGCCCGTGAGGAATATCTTTGGAAATCAGGCGAGGCAGAAAATGCGTACCAGGCAGGGCGCGAAAGTGCGATCAACTATCAAAACACTGTTGTTGCTGATCTGCGTAGCGGCAATCTCCGGCTGCGGAACGAGTGGCAGTCTTGTATGCGCCGACCAGTACCGGCAAGTGGACCCATTGCCGAGCCTGCCAGCGGATCGGATGAAGGAGCCTCAGTTCCGGCAGAGGCTTTCGGAAGAGTTCTTCGGATCGGATCCGATGCCGACAACGCCTACAAATGGTGTCAATCCGAACTGATCGCAACCCGCGAACTTTACGGCAAGTGCATGGTTCCGAAGGAAAAGTAATGCGCCACGTAGTAATGGACGTACTGTCTCCATTCGTGGAAGTCGAATGCCCCCGATGCGGGCTAGACTTGGACCTCGCACCTGAGGATGTAGTCGTAGGTATTCGCTGCTACTGCGGCCACAAGTTTACCAAGGCCGATCTAGCCGACAGGGCTACCCTATACGCCCCGAATTGCGACGAATAGCGCAACGCATTGTTCTATCTATGTAGTCCTAAGGCGGATCTAGGTTTGCTAGGATTGACCTATCGCGGCGATGGCCGAATAGAGAGGGTTTAGGGATGGAAGGTTTCGGGATCGGTTTTGCACTGGCAATTATTCTATGCGCACTACTGCCCAACACGGCAGTGACTAAGGATGAGTGGCAATGGGCCACTACTTCTTGTGCAGCCAACGGTGGTTTTGATCAGATACGCGGATCAGGCTCGATCAGGTCTGCATCTGTGACTTGTAAGAATGGCGCTGACTTCAAGATGGCTCGGCCATAACAACTTAGAGGGATAAGGGATGAATAAGAACACGGCACGAGAGTACCTCCCGCTGGTGCAGGCGCTTTCCGAAGGGAAGGTTATTCAGTACAAGTGGAGTGATGGAGGTTGGAGAGATGGAGAGCATCTTTCATTTGAGAAAGAACCTAACTGTTACCGCATCAAGCCTGAGCCGAGGGAGATTTGGGTGAATCGATTCCCTGACGGACATGATGCACTGACGTGGTATGAAACCGAAGAAGCCGCCCATCGCGCATATGGCCGCGTTGGTGCCGTTCAAGTCCGCTACCGCGAGGTAATCGAATGACTCGCCTACACCGAATCCTGATCGGACTCCGGATCTGCGCCATGCTATATGCAGCGGCAATGCTGCTGATCGGCGTAAGGGCTGAGGAGCCGAGTGTGTGGGTATGGGGCGGGGCTATCATCGCTGCCGCTATTGCGCTTGGTGTGACTGCATGGGAGGAGTGGAAATGACCCCTATCGCATTGGTAGTAGAGCATTCGCTCCAGGCTAGCGAGCGGTTTAGGCATTTGACGGTGGTGCCGTGCGTTGAGTGTGGCGGAAAGATGCATTGCTACACGGATAGCGGGAAGTACCTAGCGCCATGCTGGGAATGCAATGAGGCTGAATATGAGAGGGTTCGTAATGACTAACGGCGACAAGATCAAGCTGAGGGCTGAGCTGGCTGGGAAGGCGATGCAGGGGATTCTTTCTGGAGTAATGCAATCCAAGGAATCAATGCAGGCAGCTCATGATGTAGCAATTGAGCTCGGCTATCAGCATTATTCTCAGATGCTTGCAGTCACTTCGTTAAAGTACGCAGACGCCCTAATGGCTGAGCTTGGGATCAAATCCGATGACTGATCTAATTCTAGACATGAATGCAGTTCCTTCGCACGGGCATCCGCTAGAGCAGGTAAGTGCGTTAGGCATCACCTATCGGACCGCCCATCCTCACCCGATAGCTGATCGATGGGTGCTTAAAGGGTGCAGCAACCTTCCGGCTACTCTGCCCGATTGGCTTATTGACCGAGGCGAGATTGGCATCAAGGGGGAGGAGTGATGAGCCATTGTGAGTGGAGGCCTATCCAAGAAATAGATGCGCGAGGAACTCAAGACAGCCCAGCGGTGCTAGTGTGGGATAATGGGGGTGTGGTGCAGGCAGTGATGGCCTACTGTGCCGGGACTGGCGTTAGAAAATTGGTGAAGATTGATTGCGATTCAAATTATGGAACGGTATATGCGCCACTTCTGAAGCAACCAAAGTATTACCTAGCGGTCACGCCGCCACCGGAGGAGTGATGGAAAGGATTAAGCTATGGGCGTTCTATCAGACGATGGCATGGGCTAGCTTATTCAAGCCTGCCGTTGGCCTAGAGATGATTGAGGCGGCTCAGGAGGGCAAAGCCAAGATGGATCATGCTAAGCATATGAAGGCTATTTTCGGCTTGGCTCAGACTGCCAATCGGAAGGAGAGGAAGGCAGATGAGTAAGGTAGGCGATCCATTCAAGATGGAGCCTTTGACTAGGAAGGCTAGGAACAGTCGTGATCGAGCGGCTATGTTTGTAGGCGTGCATGCCGATCAGCTAATGTGGGAGCGTGTAGGGGCTGTGGAAAACGAATGGGCACACACAGGGAAGGTCATGGTTGCAGTAGTAGGGGATAGGAGCTGGGACACCATCCGCTGGGTGCAGACTCAGAATGACCCTGATTGGAAGATCGTGTAGCATCTACCTATGGCTCAGAAACTAACAATCAAGCAAGAGAACTTCTGCCTAGCCTATGTGGAGACTGGTAACGCCAGTGAGGCTTATCGGAGAGCGTATGACACTGAGGATATGCTTCCTGCTACCGTAAACCGCCATGCGCATGGAATGTTAGAAAATGACAAGATCGGGGCAAGGATTAGTGACCTACGGAGTTCAGTAATTCAGCGTCATAAGATCACAGTAGATGACCTGCTCGCTGAGCTGGAAGAGGCTCGAATGATGGCTATCAAGACCGAGAAGGCTGGCCCAATGGCTCAGGCAACGATGGGCAAGGCTAAGCTGCTTGGACTGGATAAGCAGGTAGAGGAGGCCGACACCCGGCCAGTAGGTAAGATCGAGATTGAAATTATCAATTCGGAGGCTAAGAAATGAGTGATTGGATTGGTATGGAGTCTGCACCTAGGGATTACGTTGACGTTTTGATTAGCGTAAAGACCTATGACGATGCGGTGATTGGTTATTTTGATGAGCCAAAAGGCAAGTGGATAGTTCCTTCGTTCGGGCCAGGCTATAGCAATATCAATGAAATTGATGTAGATGGATGGATGCCGATACCACAAACATTGTGGAAAGCCAAAGCCTCATATGCCTCTGTAAGCGTAGAGGATAGAGGTTGACTGCCACCCGCTCCCTGAGAATGACAATGACCGAGCCGCAAGCTCGGTTTTTTCAGTTGCAGGACAAGTACCCGGCCTTCGTTGGTGGATTCGGTACCGGTAAGACTGAGACGCTGGTCAACTGCGCCATTCGGGACGCCAGCCACTCCAGTGAGGCTTTGGTGGCCCTCTATGAACCCACGTTCGATCTTGTAAAGCTGATTTTGGTGCCTCGCCTAGAGTCAAAGCTGATCGATCTAGGGATTCGGTACCGGTACAACAAACAGGATTCGGCGATCTATACCAGTAATGGGGGTATGGGTGATTTCGTCATGCGCACCCTAGAGAACCCAGCCCGGATCGTGGGCTATGAGTCCTATCGTGCGCATATCGATGAGATTGACACGCTCAAGGAGAAGATTGCCCTAGAGGTGTGGCAGAAGGTAATTGCGCGTAACCGTCAGAGGCCTGCGGGCATCGAAGACCCATTCAACCGGGTTAGCGTCTATACCACGCCTGAGGGCTATAGGTTCGTTTACAGCACATGGGGGCGTAACCCTAAGCCGGGCTATGCCATGGTCCAGGCTCCGACCTATAGCAACCCGTTCCTGCCCGATGACTATGTTAAGTCGCTGAGGGATAGCTACCCCGCTGGCCTGATTGATGCCTACATTGAGGGCAAGTTCACCAATCTTAGCTCCGGCAGCGTCTACCCCGACTTCTCGCGCACGCTCAACCATGCTGATGTAGAGATGCGGGAGCGTGATCCGCTGAAAGTGGGGATGGACTTCAACCGACTTCACATGGCGGCTGTGGTATATGTGATCCGCGATGGCAGGCCGATTGCCGTGGATGAGATTACGGACGGTCGAGATACCCCTTACATGGCCCAGCTATTGGTTGAGCGGTATAAGGAGAGGGGTCACGCCGTCGAGGTATTCCCTGACGCATCGGGAAATAACAAATCTAGTAAGAACGCCAGCGAGTCGGATTTAACGATCCTCAAGGCCGCGGGGTTGACCGTTCGGGTAAATGGCACTAACCCTGCTATTATGGATCGCGTTAATGCCGTAAACTCGCTGATATTGAATGGCGAAGGTGAGCGTAGGTTGCTGGTAAACACCAATAGGTGCCCCGTGCTAACCGATGCTCTAGAGCAGCAGGCTTATGACAAGAATGGCATGCCGGATAAGTCAGCCGGTACCGATCACGTCATTGATGCTGCTGGCTACCCCCTCGCCTTCCTGTATCCGGTGAAGAAGAAGTTCGATCCAATTGCCGCCGTCCGAGGCTGATATGTCCGCAAAGAAAGTAGCCGTAACCGATAATCTAGTTAACCTGGTCTCAGGGCTGGGGACTACTCGGGCCAAGTCGGCACATTCCACTTTCGTGGATATGATGTATTCGGACGCCGAGCTAATGACCACCTACCGGCAGAATTGGGTGGCTGGTCGGATTATCGACGTACCGGCCATGGCCTGCACCCGTGAGTGGCGTAGCTGGCAGGCTAAGAAGCGCCAGATTGATCGAATTGAGAAGCTTGAGCGTGACCTTGGGTTGCAGGGAAAGATTCGCCAAGCTAAGCAATTGGGTGACCTGCTGGGTGGCGCGGCCATCTACATTGGCACCAATGCAGCCGATCCTAGCAAGCCTCTCAAGGTGGAATCGGAGACGCTGAAGTACCTGACGGTATTCACTAAGACGCATTTGTCAGGCGGCGAGCAGGATAACGACATTGCATCCGAATACTTCGGCCAGCCCAAGTTCTACACACTGAGTACGGCTGACCAGCAGAATATTGAGATTCACCCGTCCCGACTTATCCGGTTCGTGGGTAAGCGCATCCCTGATGCCAATGCTGCCGTACAGATCAACAATGGTTGGGGCGACTCGGTGCTTGTATCGTGCATGGCCGTAATTCTGCGCAATGAGTCCACTGCCGCAAATGCGGGGGAGCTGGTATTTGAGTCCAAGGTTGACGTTATCGGCGTCCCCGACCTGATGAGCCAGCTTAATGACGCTGAGTACCGCAGTTCGGTGCTAGAGATGATTAGCCTTCAGGTGCAGGCCAAGGGCATCACTAAGACGCTGTTGATGGACGCGTTGCAGACCTACCATAGCCACAACGCCACCTTTGCGGGCGTTCCTGAGCTGATGCGTGAATTCCAGCAGGAATGCTCAGGCGCATCCGGTATCCCCCGGTCAATCCTCTTCGGTGCGACTGAGGGCGGGTTGAACAACAAGGGCGAGGCCGAGAGTCGCGTTTGGAGTGAGCAGGTTAATACGATCCAGAGCCAAGAGTTTAGCCCGGCTATGGCTAAGTTCGATGAACTTCTGCTGTTCAATGCGCTAGGCCGTCGCCCGCAGGAAGTTCACTATATCTGGAATAACATTTGGAAGCCGACCAAGAAGGAAGAGGCGGACATTGGCAAGGTCGTCGCTGACACCATCAAGGTGCTAAACGATACGGGCCTGTTCAATACTGATGCGCTGAGTAAGGCGGCTGTGAACATGCTTACTGAACAGGGTGTGGTGCCAGGGCTTGAGGGGGCGATGGAAGAAGCTATGGCTGGCGGGGTCAATCCAGAATTGGGCAATACTGAACCCACTAGTATTTCTACTAATAACGAGTAAGATTCGCATAGTTGCGTTGAGGTGAATATGATTTTCTCCGACAAGGTTTCCACTAGTGCGGTACGGAAAACGTCTGACGGCTACCTTGTCGCTGACGCCGCTGTAGCCCGTACTGGCATCCAGAATTATCTAGGCAAGGAAGTCGGCAAGCCTGATATGCCGATTGTCCGCGTGTATCGCCCGCAGGAGTCGGTATTCGCCAAGGATGCGATGAAGACCTATGCGCATCGCCCAATGACCAATGACCATCCTTCCGTGGCAGTCAACGCTGATAACTGGAAGGATTACGCAGTTGGTCAGACTGGCGGCGATGTGATGCGTGATGGTGATTTTGTCCGCGTGCCGCTGGTCCTAATGGATCAGAAGGCCATCAATGATTGGGAAAGTGGGAAGGTTGAACTTTCCATGGGGTACTCCGCAGACATTGTGTTCAAGGCTGGCGTAACCGACTCCGGCGAAGACTACGACGCCATTCAAACAAACCTTCACATGAATCATCTGGCATTGGTCAATAAGGCCCGTGGCGGTGATAAACTTCGTATCGGCGATTCGGGCAATGCCGATACTATTCATCCTGCCCAACCTATTAAAGACGAAGGAGGCCACATGGCCGATTTGCGAAAGGTGCTGGTCGATGGCCTCCCGGTTGAAACTACCGTGGACGGCGAGACCGCTATTAACCTGCTTAAGGCACGCGTTGCCGATGCTGAAACTACGCAGGCCACCCTTGTTTCCGACCACGCCAAGGCCGTAGCCGCTAAGGATGCGGAGATTGCCAAGAAGGATGCCGAGATTGACGCACTGAAGGGCAAGGTGATGGACGCCGCTGCTCTGGACGCCGCTGTCACCGCTCGCGCTGACCTGATTGCCAAGGCTAAGACTGTTGCCGATCAGGACTACGCCGGTAAGTCTGAGGCTGAAATCCGCAAGATGGCTGTTGCCAAGAAGTTCGGCGATGCCGCGATTGCTGGTAAGTCCGATGACTATGTGTCGGCCCGCTTTGATATTGCCGTGGAAGACTCGGCAAGCGCCGATCCGGTCCGTCAGGCTGTCAAGGATGGCGTAACCCAAGTGCAGGTTAAGGATAACGGCTATGCCGCGTCTGTCGCCCTGCTGAACCCGAAGAAGGAGGCTTAATATGGCCGTTCAGACTACCTATAATGCAACCCTCGCTCCGGGCGTTGTGGGCGCGCAGGCTACCATGCTTCCGGCCACCATCATCTCGCGCAATGTCGAGCCGGTTGCTGGCCTTGGCTTCGGCGTGGCAGTGGCTCAGGGCACTACCGACAAGGGCATTGTGGCCTTTGGTGGCGCTGCCAATAAGTACGTTGGCATCACCATGCTGGATCGTTCGACCGTTGGCACTGCCAGCGCCCCGGACGCCTTCCCGCAGCGCGCTTCGGCTCGCGTCATGACCATTGGCGACATTTGGGTGCAGGCTTCGGTGCAGGTTGCTGCCGGTGACCCGGTGTACCTGGTTGCTGCCACTGGCCTGTTCACCAATGTTTCTACTAGCAACGTCCTCGTGCCCAATGCACGCTTTGATACTTCGACCACTGGTGCCAATCAGTTGGCCGTGGTTCGCCTGGGCTAAGGAGCCAACTATATGAGCGCAATTCCTCTTCTCGATGCTCAGTCCGCCCTTGGTTTTGTGGTTGCTCAGACCACCATCATCGAGCCGATTGTTTACCAGACCGTCTATGCTGACATTCAGTATCGCGGCCTCATCACCGTGGACACCAGCGGTAGCGAGTTTGCCACCTCGGTGACCTACTACAGCTCCGATCAGTACGGTAAGGCTGACTGGATCAACGGCAATGCCGACGATATCCCGAAGGCTGGCACCACCCGCGCCAAGTTCGAGACCCCGGTTTACACCGCAGGTATCGGCTACGGCTACGGCTGGGAAGAAATCGGCCGCGCCCGCCTGCTGGGTATCAATCTGCCGAATGAGGATGCGATGGCTGCTCGCCGCGCCTCTGAGGAAATGATTGACCGCGTGGTGTTCCGTGGTGATGCATCCAAGGGATTCACTGGCCTGTTCAATGCGGCTGGCGTGACCCCGATTGCTGCCCCGAACGGCGATTGGCTGACCACTGCCACTCCGGATGAGATTCTGGCCGACCTGAATCAGGGTCTGCTGAATGTCTGGAATGGCACTGCCAACACCGCAATGGCCGACACTGTGCTGATGGACTATGCACATCTGACCAAGATTGCCACCACGCCGCGTAGCGCCACCAGCGACCTGACTATTCTTGAATACTTCCTGCGTAGCAACATCTACACCTTGCAGACTGGCCGTCAGATCACCGTTCGTGCGGTGCGCGGGCTGGAAACTGCCGGTGCAGGCGGCGTCCCGCGTGTGATCTTCTACCGCAACGATCCGCAGGTGCTGAAGCTGCACATGCCGATGCCGCACCGCTTCCTGCCGGTTTGGCAGTCGGGTCCGCTGCGCTGGGACGTTCCGGGCGTGATGCGCTTGGGTGGTGTCGACATTAGGCTTCCCGGGCAAATCACCCTGATGGACGGCGTCTAAGCCAATTGCCCCGCAGGAGTGATCTTGCGGGGCTTTTAGAGGATATAGGTATGGCTAAGGTAACTAACAACTATGATCGTGACCTCGGCTTGCCGGGCGGTTTCGTCATCGGCGCTGGTAAGGCTGAGGACGTTCCGGGCTGGGACAAGCTGAGTAAGCACAAGGTCGTGGCGAAGTGGCTTGAGGCTGGCGTTCTGTCTGCTGGCAAGTTGAGCAAGAAGGATGAGTCGGAATCTGAGCCGGAAGTTGTTGAAGATGTGCAGTTCACTGAAGAAGTGGCCGATGAGTCCGATGAGGATGCGCAGAAAGAAGCCATCATCGCCCAGTTGAAGGAATTGGATATCAAGGCCGACAAGCGTTCGTCGGTCGAGAAGCTGCAAGAGAAGCTGGACGAAGCGCTTGCCAAATGAGCATTGACCGGTGGAATAAAGACGCTTCTGCGCACGCTCGAATTGACGCGCTTGAAAAGCAGATTGAAGACTTGAGGGGCTATAAGTTTAGCCACACCCTCAAGGCCGACCTTCAGCCTGATGCAGAAGTAATTGGCAAGATCATTAGCAAAGAAATTGACCGTCAGCTTATGCCTGGTGGGAAACTGGCTAAGTAAGAACCCCTAGGCCAAGGAAGGCCACCTATTAGAGAATCCCATGCCTCAGATTTACGGTTCAATTGCTGGTGCAGATGCCTACGCCCTCTCCATCGGCAACACGGCATGGGGTCTGCTGACCACTGAAGCGAAGAATGCAGCCCTTGTGCGCGGCTCGCTGTACGTGGATAGCTACAATCGCCGTTACCTTGATGGCGACTTCAAATGCTGGTGGCAGTTCATCGGCGGGAAGACTGGCGGATGGGCGCAGGAGCGCGAATGGCCCCGTAGCGGTATCGACGGCCTGCCCGACAACGTGATCCCCGTACAGATCGAATACGCCACGTATGAGGCTGCTATCCGTGAGGGGACTAACCCTGGCTCGCTGAATCCTGACTTCGACCGCACGTCGCTGGTGAAGAGCGAGAAGGTTGACGTTCTTCAGATAACCTATGCCGTTAGTGATAATGCTAACGCTGGCTCGCTGCTGCCGGTTATCCCTGCTATTGAGTCGCTGCTGTCTGCATTCCTTATCCGTCGCTGCACTGGCGGCCTGGCGATCTATACCGTATGAGCATCTTGATCTCATCTGAACTGAAGGAGGCTATTGAATTAGGTCGCGTGTCTCTTGGCTGTCCACTGCCGGAGGGATTTAAGCCAATGACTCAAGATGACCGATACCGCCTGCAAGAGGCGATGCGCAGAATCGTAGAGATGGAAAATAACCTGAAATGACCCCCGAACAGCACGCCGCCAAGATTCGTGAACTGGAAGCGCCGATGGCTGCGGCCTATCTGGATGAGGTTCGTGCTGTCGAGTCTGAGGCGACTGTTGCTGAGGTTGAGCGACTGCTGCGTGAGGGTGATGAAGATAGCCTGGTTGCCTATCTATTCCTAAGCCTTGGACTGTTCATAGAGCTTTCCCGCTCGGCCTTCATCTTGGGGGCTAACAATGAGGCGGCTGGTCGCTTCCGATTTGACAGTAATACATTGGCCGTCATCAACCTTCTGCGTGAAGAGGCGGATGGCGTCCGTTATGGCGTTGATAGTGATTTAAGGAAGTCCATTGGCGTGATTCGTCAAAATGGGCGGACCTTTCATAATCAGGCACTAGACATTCTAGGTGTCCGAAGCGGATATACCGGATTCCGTAGTGGTGGCGTTCTTGGCCTTACGGGGCAGATGACTGAATGGGTAGAGACGGCTAGAAGCCAACTTCTGAGCAATAACCCGGCAAACTTGCGCGCCTATCTTCGTAGAAAGGAGAGGGACACTGCATTTGATGGAGTGGTAAAGGCTATGATCTCTAAGCAGGAGGAGGCAGTAAAGAAGGCTAGGGCTTCTGCGGCGAAGCCATCTGCTTCAAGTCGCCCAGCGCCGTCAATGCCGCCTTTGCCAGAGGTGCCCAGCACTCCTAGCGGCGCTTCACGCCCATCCATAGCCCCGCCAGTGCCGGAAGTTCCCGGTTCGCCTGCGCCCCCAAAGTTTAGTGAAAAGGATGCTGACAAAATAGCTAAGGGCTATGCGTCCAAGCTATCCAAAGCCAATGCCGATAGAGTGGCTAAGCAGGCTGCATCATCTGCTTATAACGCAGGTCGAAACCAATCAATCCAGCAGATGATTGAGAAAGGTCTAATCACGGCTGGCGATGTTACTAAGCGCTGGAAGACAATGAGAGATGAGCGAGTTCGCCATAGTCACGCCACCATGAACAATCAGCGCGTGTCTTTCAATGAGCCATTTGTTTCGGGCTTGGGCGGGCTAATGATGTATCCTTCCGACCAAAGCATGGGAGCATCAGATGCTGATATTTACGGGTGCCGATGCGTGGCAGAATACGTAATCAAAAAGAGGTTCTAATAATGAAGATCAGCGTATTCAAAGATGATGCAGGCTATGAGAACTACCTTGCCCACCGCCCATTGGTTGTTTATGTAAATGGTGAAGTGCTGAACAACGTTGTCCGGCTGGATACCGATGAGGGCTGGGCAGAGTTCAATGTGAAGGGCGCTGACGGCCTGTTCCTGATCCAAGAGGGCCATATTGTCACTGATATTGCAGAGGGGGTAGTCGAGATTGAGGGCGAAGGCATCACCCGCATCCCAGTGATTGAGCCTGAAGTTCCGGCTGATCCTGATCCGATCCCGGAAGACGAAGAAGATGCCTGATATCCATGACAGGGGCCGCGCCCTAGCCATTAGGATGCTGGCCCCTCGCACTAAGGGTAAGGGGCTGGCGCTGACTCTTCGCAAGAAGACGGTTGGCGAGTACAACCCCGAGACTGGCGGGCAGGATACTGTGTGGACGGATACTGATGGGTCTGGCCTGCGCACCAACTACAAACAGGAGGATATTGACGACACCTATATTCTTCAGGGGGATACTCGAATCCTGCTGTCTCCTGTTGCGCTGGATGGAGCGGACATTCCTGAGCCAAGCACCAACGATCAGATTGTGTTTGATAGCTCGATTTATAACGTCATCCGCGTAGGGCCGTGGCGATATGCTGACGTTACGTGCGGCTACGAACTTCAGTGCAGGGGGCTGTGATGGCGACAGTTAAGCGAAAGCCGCATCCGGTAAAGCAGTACAAGGGGAAGCAGGGGAACTTCACTGAGTCCCTTGAGGAGTTTGCTGGCTATGCCATGGAGATGGCTACTCAGATTTTCCGATCAGTAGTCATTGAGGTTGGATCGAGCGTAATTCGGCTGTCTCCTGTGCTGACCGGCCAGTTCAAGGGGAATTGGGCACTAACTATCGACACTACGTACACGCAGAATACTGCACCGGTAGATAAGGAAGGACAAGACACTATAAATGAGCTAGTTAGGCGCGCACAGTCCCTTAACTACGGGCAGACAGCCTACATTGTTAACAATCTTCCCTATGGCGTCCCGCTTGAATATGGGTATTCCAAAAAGGCACCGGCTGGCATGGTCCGAATTACTCAGGCGCGGTTTCAGCAGATCATAAGTCAGGCTGTAGAGGAGTTGGCACAGTGAGTCATGCACTAGCCCGCATCGCCATTGAAGGAAAGTTGCTCACTTGGGCTAAATCCAAGTCTCCAGTCCTGCCTACTGTGTTCGGAATCCAGAAGGCTGACCTTTCACGGCCCATCTTCGTGAAGGGTAACTCGCTGCCTGCGTCGGCGCGGACTGAGTGCCTTCAGGGTGATGAGATTACCTATATCGGACTATACCAAGTGATGATTTGCTGCGACCCTGCGCAGCCTTTCAATGTGGCCGAAGGTCTAATTAACGAGATTCAATCACTTTTCCCGGTTGACTCAGATATTGGAGTAGCTGCATTTAATGGCAGCATCACTGATGCAGTAGATCAAGGGCCTACTATCTACGAAGATTCACGATACAATGTCCACGTTACGATTCCGTACCGTGGCGTAGTTTCTACCTAAGAGGTTATACAAATGGCAAAGCGACTTGCTCTCCCCAACGGTGCCACGGTGCAGATTGCTACCGCTTTTGGCACTCCTATCGTCTATACCGCCATCTCCAACGCGAACCCGCCTGTTGTTGATGCTGACGCCCACGGCCTCACTGCCAATGATTATGTTCTGGTTGAGTCTAGCTGGTGCGAGATTGATGGCCGCGCATTCAAGGTTGGTGTGACTGACGTTGATACCGTGACCCTTGTCGGTGCCAATACCGTCAATACGACCAAGTTCCCTCCGGCTGGTGGCGTTCCTGGCAATCTGCTGGAAGTGACTGGCTGGACCGACCTTCCGTGCATCACCGATTCCAGCATGACCGGCGGTGAGGCACAGTTCACTGAAGTGGCTTGCTTGCAGGAAGATAGTCCGACCAACCTTCCGAACGGTTTCTCTGCGGCCACCATGAGCTTCACGGTTTCCGACGATGATGGTTCGGCTGCTATTGGCATCATCGAGGCGCTGAGCGACGATCAGGAAATGTCAGTCATCCGAGTTGTCCTGCGTGGTGGCAAGGAAATTCTGTATCCGGGCTACATTTCTATCACCCCGGCTCCGACCCTGACGCGCGGCGAAGTTATGACCCGCACCGTCTCGATCAGCATCTCCAAAATCACCAAGTATGCAGCACCTTAAGGGAGTAATTTGTGGCAAAGAAGTTCTCGATTAAGCGTGACCCGACCTTCAAAGCTACCGTGAACCTGCCCTCTCCGGGGCAGGAGCCGGTGCCGGTTGAATTCACTTTCAAGTGGATGGATCGGAAGGAACTGACCAAATTCAACGACGACCGTTATCAGTTCTTCGTTAACAAGGTTCCGGGTTACGCCAAGGAAGAAGGGGTAACGGGAATCGATGTTGCACAGTTTGTTATCGACTATGAAGTACCTCAGTTGAAGGCCATCATCGTGGGCTGGGACATTGAGGAAGAGTTCAATGACGACAACCTTCGCTCCCTGGTGGAAGCTGGCTCTGAATATCCGGCTACCATCGTGAATGGCTACCTTGCTGCCTATGATCGGGCGCGCGAGGGAAACTGAGGAAGGTTGCCCATGAGCTAAGCGCCCCGGAAGCTGACCTTTCAGCCATGGCGGCGCTAGGCTTTGATCCTGAAGACTTCGATGAAGAAGATAACATCATTGAAGTTTGGGAATGTAACGCAGATGCCTTCTATGTCTTTGAGTCGATGGCGACACAGTGGCGAGTAGGTATGGCAGGGGCAACCGGGCTGGACTACGCTGCAATGCCCGTAGTCATGGATATGGTAGGAGTAGAGAGGAAACGCAGACCGGAAGTCTTCTCATCCGTCCGCATCATGGAAACTGAAGCCTTGGCGACAATGGCGGAGAATAGAGACGATGGCTAACTTTGCACAACTCGGCATCCAGATTGATTCCAAGCAAGCCGAGGATGCAGCCAGCGACCTAGATAACCTAGCTGCTGCGGGCGGGCGTGCAGAAAAGGCCACTGATAAGCTGACCAAGTCCACTACGGATTGGGCAGCAGAGCAAGCTAAGGCTAATGCTCGCGCAGCAGATATGGCGTCTCAAGATGCCAAGAGGGCGACTAGTGCGCAGCGGGCTAACGCAGCCATCCAAGATCAGCAGCGCGACTTGGCTAAGCTGCTGGGGCAGATTGATCCTACGGTTGCCGCGCTTGGTCGTCTGGATGAGGCAGAGAGAAAACTCGCTGGATTCCGTAAGTCCGGTGCTCTAGATAGTGACGCATTCGCTGAGTACAACACCAAACTTCAGCAGCAGAGGCAGGCTCTCGGCGGTGTATCTGATGCCCAAGGCCATGCAGGCATGTCCGCACGGGCTTACAGCGCTGCCATGCGCAACGTTCCGGCTCAGATCACTGACATTACCACCAGCCTCGTGGGCGGACAGCCTGCCTACCTTGTGCTATTGCAGCAGGGTGGTCAGCTAAAGGATATGTTCGGCGGCATCGGACCTGCGGCGCGCGCGCTGACTAGCTCGCTTGTCTCCATGATTAACCCGCTGACGATCCTAGCTGCCGTAGTCGGCACGTTGGGCGTTGCCTGGTATCAGGCTAGTCAGCAGCAGGAGGCAGCAGAGAAGGCGCTTATCAGCACTGGTCGGTATGCGGCCACCAGTTCCGAGGAACTTAATTCGCTGGCTCAGGCATACGACCTTATCGACGGCGTTACCCGTGGCAAGGCTCTTGAGGCCCTGACTCAGATTGCCGCTACTGGGCGACTGACCGGCGAGAACTTCCGCACTGCCACTGAGGCATCGCTGCGGTGGAGTGCCGCTACCGGCGATGCGGTGGATACGGTTGCAGACAAGTTCTCGCAGATTGCCAAGAATCCGGTTGATGCTTTGCTGAAGTTGAATGAGGCAGAGCATTTCCTTACGCAGACTCAGTACGACCGCATCAAGGCCCTTCAAGAAGAGGGGCGAATGCAGGATGCCGCTACTGAGGCGGTCAATATCTACGCCAATACGGTTAACTCTCGCGCCTCTGAGGTTGAAGCAAGCCTAGGTCTTATTTCTACGGCGTGGAAGAATATCAAGATCACCACTGGTGAGGCTTGGGATGCGGTGGTTTCTGGAATTAGCCGCGCCCAGGGCCCAATCCAGAATATTGCAGACCGCATTGCCGGGCTGGGTCGGGTCCAGAAGGATTTGGCCACCTATGCAATTGGTGCATTCAACATTCCTGCTGCAATCCTTGTTCGGGCTGGTGGTGATCCGTTCCGGGGCGTCACTAGCTCCGTAGATAGCACGGCCACTCTTGCTGGTAAGCAAGAAGTAATTTCATCTCAGGAAACCAAACGCCTAGAGGATGCAAATAAGCAGTGGGCTTCAATCGTAGAGCAGACGGATAGGCAGGCTCAAATCCGCGCTGGCGAACAGAAGATTTGGGATGCTGGCTTGGCTGCAGGCAAAGATGAGCTTGAGATTCAGAAGCAGGTAACTGCATATAAGAATAAGCAAACTGAAATTGATGCAAAGAAGAATAAGCCAAAGACCAATTCTGACAACAACGCTGCCGATACGCTTCTGAGTACGGTATTGCGCCAAGTTGATGCCAATAAGCAGCTAATCAGCACTGGTGAGCAGCTTACGGCAAGTGACCGGTTGGTTATTCAGATCAATCAGCGGCTTGCCGATACAACCAACACTATGACGGCTGCAACGCGTCAGGAGCTTATTGCCGCCCGTGAGTCACTGAAGGTCACTAACGATCAGGCTGAGGCTAGGAAGCAGCTCACGCGCGATACGGCAGCCAATGCGGCTATCACTGAGCGCATGGCGCAGATTTACCGCCAGCAGCAGGACCAGAACCAAGTTTCCCTGATGGGGATTGGTCGAGGTAGCCAGGCTGCTGAGATTGCACAGCGTGAATTGAACATTCGGCGCGACTACTTGACGGAAGTCGAGAAGCTGGAAAAGGCACAGCGCAACAAGAATACTGAGCTTAGCGCCAGCGAGTACCAGCGGCAGACAGAATTGCTCGCAAACAGCCTTAACGAGCGCCTTGCCCTTGAGCAGTCCTATCAAGACCAGCGCATGGCGATGCAGGCCGATTGGCGCAATGGGTTCACTGCATCTTTTGAGGACTACGCGTCTCAGGCGGCTAATGTGGCGGGACAGACTAAGAGTCTGTTCGACAATGCATTCAAGGGCGCAGAGGATGCAATGGTTAAGTTCGCCATGACCGGCAAGCTTTCATTCAAGGATTTCGCTAATTCTATCATTTCCGACCTAATCCGCATTGCAGCTAAGCAGGCTGTATTGCAGATTGCAGGTGCTATCGCGGGCGCATTCGGCGGTGGCGGTGGTGGGGCTGGCATCGGAAGCACTCAGCTTGGCAATAACTACAATGCTGGCGGTGGATTCTCTGGCGGCGGGTTCACGGGTTATGGCGGCAAGTATCAGGCAGCAGGCGTCGTCCACCGTGGCGAGGTTGTGTGGAGCCAGCGTGACGTGGCTGCTGTAGGTGGCCCCAAGGCTGCCAATGCAATGCGCCCGACCGCTGGGTACGCTACGGGCGGAATCGTAGGATCCTCTCAGCCTCGCGGTGTAGGCCAGAATGCAGCACCGCAAATCATCTTCAATATGAATATGCAGGACGGAACCATCACTAGCCAGCAGCAGGGCGGCAACTCTGATGACAGCACCCGCGAGCTAAAGCAGATGTTTGAGGCTATGATTAACCAATGGTGGACTAAGAACAATCGTCCCGGTGGCGCTGCATACAATATGAGAATGGGGACTGCCTAATGGCTGACAGGTTTACATGGTGTGCCACTAAGCAGTCTCAGGGCGACGTTATTGGCTCTGTACGTCGGGCTAAGTTCGGCGACGGCTACGCGCAATCCTCCGCAAATGGGATCAATCCAGTCTTCCGAAACTGGAATGTTGAGTTCGTCGGCAAGAAGTCTAGGATTCAGGAGATTGCGAATTTCCTAGACTCCCATGTTGGCAAGTCATTCGTATGGGAAGCGCCATTCTTCGGTGATGGTTATTTCTACTGCGACAACTACAAGCCTGCTCCCAACGGTATGCGCCTATGGATGCTGACTGGAACATTTGAGCAAACATATCAGCCGACTGAATCCGAACAGCCCGTTCCGCTTTATCTTGACGGTTCGGTATACTTGGATGGTGATCAGTTCCTAGACGGATTTAAGAGGTAAGAAATGGCAAACATCGATCCGGCTCCGTCATGGGCAGACATTCGACAACTTGAGACTACCGACCGCAACCTAGCGGGTCCGGGCGGAGTTCTTAATACTCAGCCAACCTCAATTGCAGCCCGCCTTAACCTTTTGCGAAATAACGCGACTGCGCTTAATAACACTGTTACGGGAGTTTCCAGCCGTCAGGACGCTGCTGACAGTGCCATTGCCAGCCTTGAATCTCAGGTTATTGATGCTCCCGGCACGCTAAGTGACTTGGATCATGGCGCGCCCATCTCTGTTACGGGTGAACAATTCCCTGACGTTCTATCGATTGATAACTCTCGCGGCCCAGTGCTTGCGCTGAATGAATCCATTTCTGATCTTGCTCAGCGTGATGAGTGGTTGAAGGTGGAAGTAGAAGGCGTTCTTCCTAGTCTTGCAGAATCGGAAGGCGCGTCAAAAATCGGCCTGAGTGCCGGGGGGGCCCTGCAACAAGCACTCCATTTTGTTTCACCCTTCATGTTCGGCGGCGTAGGTAACGGCATCGCAGATGATACTGAGGCCCTACGCACTGCAATTTCTTCAGCTGTAGCTACTAAAGGTGGGGTTGACCTGCGTGGCGGTGAGTGGCGAGTTACTGGTACGCTGGAATTCACCAACGTCAAATCAATAATCTCCGATCAAACGTCGATCATCCGGGTAAATTCCACGTCTTTCACCTCGACCAAGAATGATCCTTGGGTTATTTGTTTTGGAGACCCCGATACTGATCGGACGGTCAACCGATGTGTCTATACCGCAGTAATCGGCTATCTGTACGTTGCCTCGGACAATCGAACTATTCCACTAAACGGCATCTTCATCAAAGGCAACTTCTTGTCGTTCGGATCGATTCGAGCCAATGGGTTCAACGGCACCGGGGTGGAGCGCGCTGCTGTCTACGACAGTGTGTTCGAGAGTATTTCTACCGAACTATGCGGGAATTTGACCCGTTATTCATATCGTTCACATGGGTATGGCGACACTACTAACACATGTAACGTTATGCGACTTCAAGTTGAACGCCCATACCATCGCGCGTTTAGTATTGAATGTATTCGCAGCGTGTATCAGAACATCCACTGTGAACGTATCGCCATTTTGACAACGGATGACGGGACCACTGGGCTTGCAACCGGTCTTACATATACCAACATTCGCATTGACGTAGGTAATACTTCTATTCAACAGGCCATTTTTGACTGTTTAAAAACGGGAACTGCGCCAGACGGGCAACCGTTGGCAGCCACTGCGACAAGTGTTGTGCTGTTGTTGGATTACAGTTCGATCACTGACGTTGAAGCCGCTGACGCTCTTGTAAGCACTACGCGCGGACGTGGGTCAACCTATAGCCAAATTACCGCCGCAGGTTGGACATGGGGTGGTGGGGTGAGCGTTGCTTTTGACAATGCTGTGGTTAATCCTAGAATAACTGGAGTGTTCCGCCCTGGCGCAAAACTTAATATCACAGGTGGCACTATTGCCACCATGAACCCCAGCTTCAATTGCGAAGATTTAAACATTCGAGGTAGTGATATTGCCAACTTGACGTTTGGCAGTACGTTGCTGGGGAACATTGTATTTCATGGGTGCAGATTCCCCGCCACACTGACGCTCGCTAGCTGTGGAGCACCTTCCGGTTTTGCGACCGCCACCGGCAGTATTGGTGAAACTCGCGCACCGGTTGCATTTAGAGATTGTGCAATCAATGGGACTGTAGCAGGCGCGGGAAACTCGCGGGCTATATTTGAGGGCGGCTACATAAACACAGTCGCACTCGTATCAACTTGTCAATTTGAATTCAATAATGTAAAGGGGCAAACATGGGGCGAAGCAGGAACCACTGGGTACGTAACGCGCCAGTGTAAGTTCTCCGTTGTAAATAATTGGTCCACTCCTACCGGTGGACGATACCCGATTGGCACGCTTACTGAACGTATAGGATCGGGTACTGGGCGAGTATTTTTCTCTGCGGCGAACGATGCTGCTACATGGACCCAGTTGGTTTAAATGAACTGATCGACCCCACAGTCCACCAAACAATTTGACCCACGGATTCTGTCTGTGGAAGCAATAATCAACTAGGATAAAAAATGGCACGCCAAGAAATCGACCTAACCACTCCACAGCCCAATGGGAAGATGGGCGAGCCTACTAAGTCGGCTTGGGAGAAGGTTAATGATATGACCCTAGAGCTGTATGATTCTATTGATGATTCCTACAAGCCAGCAAACATCATTGGCACGGTATCCCAAGATTCCGGCATTCCTACCGGGGCAATAATTCAGTCTGGATCTGGATCAACTGGAAGATATGTAAAATACGCCGATGGGACTCAAATTTGTTCTGGACAAGTTAATTTTGTCATACAGAATGGGCAGCATAACTTTACACTCGTTTATCCTCTTGCTTTCGCCTTCCCCACATGTGCAACAATTCAGTTTGTAGGCGGAAATTCACTCCAAAGAAAATCAGGAGTTGAAATCTTTGACGCAACTCAAGTTGTTGGATTTTATGAAAGCCTATCGGCTACATTCAATGGACAGATCCATTTTATTGCGATTGGTAGGTGGTACTGACTTTTATGTCCATAAATTCTGACCTGCAATCTCTAGAGCCTGGTTCGCGTATCGCCCTATTTGAGCTTGATGCATCGAGCATTGGTGCGGACCAGTTATTCTTTCATGCACATCTACAGAGTGGGCCTATCTTTTGGCAGGGCCAAGAGTATCAGCCTTGGCCGATTGAATGCGAGGGGTTTGAGCGCAACACCTCGCAGTCGCCCACGCCTACGTTAAGTGTTGGTAATGTCGAGGGAACCATCACCGCACTCTGCTTGATGTTTGATGATCTTGTAGGATCACGGGTAATTCGTCGACAGACTCTTAAGCAGTATCTTGATGCTGAAAACTTCCAAGGTGGAAATCCAACCGCTGATCCCGATGAGCATTTCCCTGATGAAATTTGGTATATCGAACGCAAGTCCGGGGAAAACAGTGAAGTCGTGCAGTTTGAACTAGCTACTGCCGCTGATCTAAACGGAGCAAGCTTGCCGGGGAGGCAGATTATTGCAAATGCATGTACATGGATTCTTCGGGGGGGATACCGTGGCCCTTACTGCGGTTACAATGGTCCTGCGGTTGCTGACATTAACGACCAGCCTACTGATGATCCGAGCAAGGATGTTTGTGGAGGTCGAGTAAGGAGCTGCAAGCTAAGATTTGGGGAGAATGAACCGCTTAATTATGGAAGTTACCCCGCTGCAAGTCTAATCAGGAGTTAACGTGAAACTGGCTACACTCAAGGCCGCTCAGGCTCACGCAGCGGAATGCTACCCCAATGAGTCATGCGGCCTTGTTGTTATCACGGCTGAGGGTGAGCGTTATGTGCCGTGCAAAAACTCTCACGATAAGCCAGCAGAGCATTTTCGGTTGACCGGCGAGGACTTCGCAGAAGCTGAGGATATTGGTGAGGTTCAATCAGTAGTTCACAGCCACCCTAACGCTGCTGGGCGTCCATCTGATGCCGACCGAGTGCAGTGCGAGCTATCTGAGTTGCCGTGGCACATTCTCAGTATAGGAATGGTTGACGGAAAGCCAGAGTTCGGCCAGCAGGGGTATTGCCAACCATGCGGCTACAAAGCCCCGCTTGAGGGCCGTCAATTCGCTCATGGAATCCTTGATTGCTTCACCTTGTTCAAAGACTTCCTTGATCGAGAGTATGGGGTCAAGGTGTCTAACTATGAGCGTGAGGATGATTGGTGGAATAAGGGGCAGGAGCTTTATAGCATTGAGCGCTTGAATGCTGAGGGCTTCTTCCAGATCAAGGATGAGCCTAAGCGCGGTGATATAATCTTGATGAACATTCGGTCCAAGGTTGCTAATCATGCTGCCGTTTACTTGGGTGATGGTCAGATGCTCCACCATTTGCACGGGAAGTTGTCCAGAACTGAGCCTTACGGCGGTATGTGGGCTGAGCGGACCTTAGGCATTTATAGGCACAAGGACATTCCGGTATGAAGCTACGCACTGTAAAACTCTATGGCCCTATGCGCCGTCGGTTTGGTCGGGAGTTTGAACTATGCGTGTCTTCTCCTGCTGAGGCTATCCGAGCCCTTTCTTTGCAGGTTCCCGGATTTAAGAAATACCTCGCGGACTCAAAATCGAACGGCCTGACCTTTGCGGTATTCATTGGCAAGCGAAATATCGGTGAACAGTCTCTTGATGATCCGGTTGGCGACGATGAAATCCGAATCGCTCCGGTAATTGAAGGTAGCAAGCGCGGCGGTGTATTGCAGACGATCATCGGCGTAGTCCTGATCGTCGTCTCTCTAGTATTTCCTGTCACAGCCCCTTATTTGCTACAGCCTGGTATCGGCCTAGTAGTCGGCGGCGTTGTTCAGATGCTATCCCCTCAGCCAAAGGGGATAGGAGCAAAGGACAGCCCTGAAAATCAGCCAAGCTACAGCATGAATGGTGCGGTTAATACTCAGGCTCAGGGAAACCCCGTTCCTCTTTGCTACGGGGGTCCCTTGATTGTTGGCTCAGCCCTTATCAGCGGCGGAATCTTTGCCGAGGACATTTCTGGAAAATATGAGCCAATTTATTGAAATTCAGGGCGCTGGCGGCGGTGGTGCGAAGGCTCCGCGTCAACCGGTAGAGTCTCCTGACAGTCTTAGATCTATCTCCTACGCCAAGATCATCGATCTTATCGGCGAGGGTGAGATTCGCGGGCTTGTGGATGGCTACCGATCCATCTATCTAAACGGCACTCCGCTTCAGAGCGCAGATGGCGCGTTCAACTTCCAGAATGTTTCCGTAGATACTCGCTCAGGCACTCAGGATCAGACCTATATCCCCGGCTTCCCCAGCGTTGAGAATGAGGTTGGCGTCGAGGTTGAGCTTAGGTCTGATGCGCCGGTAGTTCGGTCTGTCTCCGGCTCTGATCTTTCTGCCATCCGTGTTCGACTGGCTGTTCCGGGATTGCAGAAGACCGACACGACTAATGGCGACACTATTGGCTACAGCATCTCATATGCAATTGATATTTCAGTTGATGGGGGTGCATACAATACGGTCGTCAATAGCGCATTCACTGGCAAGACGACTACTCAGTATGAGCGTAGCCATCGAATTGACTTGCCGGTGGGAAGTCAGTGGCAGGTTCGCATTCGGCGGCTGACTCCTAATGCCAACTCGGCGACGATTGCGGACACTACTCGCGTCCTGTCGATCACAGAGATTATCGATGCCAAGCTTCGCTATCCCAATAGCGCCTTGGTGGCATTGGCCTTTGACGCGCGCAGCTTTCAGAATATTCCGGGGCGAGCCTACAACGTCTACGGTCGCATCATTCGTGTTCCGGCCAACTATGACCCGATTGCGCGAACCTACGCGACTACCGGCCCGGGAACTACTAACGGTATCTGGAACGGAACGTTTAAATCAGCGTGGACTAACAATCCGGCATGGATTTTCTACGATATCGTCACCAATGACCGTTTCGGGCTGGGCAACCATATCCCGCAGGCCTGGGTAGACTCGTGGAACCTGTATCAGATCGCTCAGTATTGCGATGAGATGGTTTCGGATGGTTTCGGTGGGCTAGAACCGCGCTTTACCTGTAATATTTACATGCAGACTCGTACTGACGCGTACAAGGTGCTTCAGGACTTGGCGGCTGTCTTCCGTGGCGTGAGCTACTACGCTGTAGGCCAGATGATCGCTTCGGCTGATATGCCTAAGCAAGCGGCCATGGGTTTCACTAATGCTGACGTGGTTGATGGAAAGTTCAACTATGAAGGCTCGGCTCGTAAGGTTCGCCACACGGTAGCGCTTGTGTCGTGGTCGGATCAGACTGACTTCGGGCGGCAGAAGGTCGAGCGAGTTGAATTCCGACCCGGACTGATCCGATATGGCATCCAAGAGACTGAAGTTACCGCCATCGGCTGTACCTCGCGAGGTCAGGCCCAGCGCATTGGCAACCATATCCTAGTTTCTGAGAACCTAGAGACTGAGACGGTCACGTTCAAGGTCGGCCTCAGTGGCGTCCTCGTGTCTCCTGGAGACGTGTTCAACGTATCCAACGCCTACCGTTCAGGCCGTCGCATGGGCGGGCGCATCGCGGCTTACACGGACGATAGTGTTACGGTCGATCAGTTGCCGGATGACATTGCTCCCGGCGATACCATCAAGGTCATGCTCTCCACTGGCCGCATTGAAGCGCGCACGGTACAGACGGTAGTAGGCCGCAAGGTAAATGTAACGGTCGATTGGTCGTCTGCTCCTGCTCCACAAGGAGTGTTCATCCTTGAGAAAACCACGCTAGTAGCTGAGTCATTCCGCTGTATTGCAGTCGTGGACAATGAAGATGGAACCTTCAGCATTACGGGCCTTTCTTACCGTGACGACAAGTTTGCCTATATCGATGACGGGACTCGACTTGAAGCTCCGCCGATCAGTGTTATCCCGCCCGGCTCGCAGACTCCGCCAGCTAACGTCACCCTCTCTTCGTTCTCTGTCATCGATCAGGCCAACGCACGAACTGACCTGACTATCTCGTGGGAAGCGCCTGAGAATGCCATTGAGTATCATGTTGAGTGGCGTCGCGATGATATGGATTGGGTCACGATCCCGAGTGTCAGCACGACTAGCGTGGACGTTCGCGGGGTCTATACAGGTCGCTACCTTGCTCGTGTCCGTGCTATCAATGCCATTGGCGCAATGTCGATCCCTGCGCTTAGCGCACTGACTCAGATCGACGGCAAGACGACTCCGCCGCCTGCGCTAACGTCTCTGACCACCACTAGCATCGTGTTCGCCATCGGCCTTCAGTGGGGGTTCCCGCAGGGTGCAACCGACACTGAGCGAACTGAGATTTGGTATTCGACGGGTCCTGACTTCGCATCGGCTATCAAGCTTGGCGATTTCTCTTACCCTCAAAACCGACATCAGATCAACGGGCTTGCTGCGGGTGCGCGATTCTATTTTTGGGGCAGACTGGTTGACCGAAGCGGGAACATTGGCCCGTGGCTCCCAAGTGAGGCTCAGGCTGGCGTCATGGGTGAGTCGAGCATCGATCAGGGCGAGTACGATGAATACTTCTCCGGTCGCATCACTGAGAGCGCTCTAGGCCAAGACCTTCTTTCTAAAATCGATAGCATCAGTCAGATTGTCCCTTTGATTTGGGATTCTAACGCTACATATGAAGAAGGCCAGACGGTCGTATACAACGGGCGCATTTATAACTGGACCAACACTACGCCCGGCAATAATGAGCCGCCTAGCGTCGATTGGCAGGACGTAGGCGAGGCTATCGCACAGGCAGGGGCTATTGTTGGGCGTGTGGATCAGCTTGAACTAGACGTAACTGAAATCGAGGGCCAGGTTGTAGCTCAGGGACAAAAGGTGGATGGCCTGTTCGCTTCTATCGACACAGATTTCACCGCTGATGAGGACACCTACACCGCTGACAACGATGTATTCGCTGGAACTACAACAATTCAGACGGTTATTGCCACTCAGGACTACGCCCTCAGCAGGCGCGTTGAAACTGTACAAGCTGAGGTGGGCGACGTATCGGCTACGGTTCAAGAGACTTCTCAGGCCTTGGTTGACCTTGACGGCCAGATCAGTGCATCTTGGACGCTCAAGCTACAGATCGCGGCTAATGGTCAGTATTATGCCGCTGGCATGGGCGTTGGCATTGAGAATCAGCCGGATGGCAGCTTCCAGTCGCAGATTCTTATGCAGGCCGACCGGTTCGCCGTTATCAATTTGGTCAACGGAAACGTAACTAGCCCGTTTGTGATTCAGGGTGGGCAGACCTTCATTAGTCAGGCGTTGATCGGAGATAGCTGGATCACTAACGCCATGATCCAGAATGCAGCCATTACTAACGCCAAGATCAGCGGTACAATTCAGTCAGATGACTACGTTTCCGGCCAGACTGGCTGGAGAATAAACAAGGCCGCTGGCGGCGGATTTGAATTCAACGGTTCAATCTCGGGAGGCTATAGATTGAATGTAACAAACCAAGGCGTATATATTTACTACCCGAATGGAAATACCGCTGTTGAGCTTGGGGTACTACTGTAATGGCCGATGTTGGATTGAGGGTCAGAAGCCCTGATGGTTACGTGGAGACGACTGTAACCACCAAAATCACAAAGACTATTGGTTCTTACACCTTCCCTCTCTATAACCCGGTGTCGGTCGGTGGTAAGTGGACAGCCCCGGCGGCTGCTAATGGCGGATTGGTTTCAAACGACTTCCTTGGCGGAGAGCCTTTCTACTATTTTACTGCGGAAGGTCAGCGATCCGTTTATGGAATGCTTGTCCCGTCAGTGACAATATCTGGAAACTCCATTTCATGGAATTGGGTTGATGACGTTGTTAACTACCACGTAAGATTTGAAATATTCGTAAACAATCCAAACACCAATACTATTGGCGGTATAACAATTCACTATGGGGTGTATAGCTGATGGCTGTTGGCTTTAGGGTCAGGAACCAATCTACTGGACTTATTCAGATTGCAGATGGATATACAAACCTGCAATTGGCAAAATCAGGAGTTCTAGATACTGGAACTTTCCTGCCTGGATCGACTGGTGGATCACCGCCATCCGTTAATGGCGGCTCTCGTGGCCTTCTTGCTTCGACTAATGGCACCACAAACCTGCATGTAATTAGGTACATAAATGATAATGTTGCACCTATCACCGGATTTACCATAGTTCAATCTAATGTTCTTTGCTACATATACGCATCAAATCAAGCAGCAAATAAGTCACTTGAATATTACACTTTCAATGCATCGACAGCGCCAGCTTCTGGACCCGTAGGTCTTAGGCTGAAAAATGAAAATGGAGCCGTATATTACGACTCCAGAAGGAAAAGCCTTCGCGTTCTTCATGTTGTAAGTCTTCCAACTATTACAGGCTCTCCGGTTCTTCTTGGTCAATATTCTGTTGGAACCAAAATTGGCATTGCCATTCCATCGCCAAGGTTTTACTACAATTCAGTATCTCAAGACAGATGCACAATGTCGGCAGATCATTTCCATATTACTAGCGACAATAGGATTTATGGTTCTAGACTCCCCATAAATGAACAAATATTGCTTTCAAACACCTACCCTATTGGCGGGGCAACAATGGGGCCTCAGAATGCAACGATCTTCATCGTTGACCTTAGCGAAGCGCCTTTGAATTTTACTGCTTAGCAGCGGCAGCGCCCAATAGCGGAACTTACTCGAAACTCTCGGCTACCATCTGCGCCAACTTCAGGCTTATTGAATTCACGCATGCTGGCGCAGGAGGCAAGCGAAAGGCACATGGCGATTGCGATGATGATCTTCTTCACGGGGTATTCCTCTTGGTTGGTAGGTCTAGATTGACACACCTACCAATCCATGCATATACCAAAAGTAGAACGCTGCATCTCACCCGACAAGGTAAGTGCGAGTAGTCCGAAGCTGAGAAGTCGATGCGGCGCGATAGGACATATCGATATCAGCCCGGCTCAGACGCTCAAATGGCAGTGGAGTAGGGGATCGGTCAATCACGCCACCTTGGGCCAGCCATTCATCCACGGTCTGTGCCTTCACAGCCTTAGGCTCGGACTTCTCTTTGACCTTCACAATGGTCATAGGCGTGGATTCCTTGGGCCGCTTGGACTCGCGCGCTGCACGCTCCCGCGCACGCCGCCGTCTTGATGCATCTCGGGCATCTCGACGCTTATCTTCCGCAGTCCTAGTGCTTGGCGGGCAGATAAGTTCGCGGCCAATCGAGTACAAGCCACTTTCATCGCGAACAAGCATGCCTCGTTTCTTCATTTCGTTGACACGAGAGCGAACCACCTTAAGTTCCAATCCGGTTCCGATGGAAATTCGATCCGAACTGATTGGCGCATGCTCGCGAATGTAATCGCGAACCTGTTGAGTGATGTTCAAATTTCTACCTCTATTGTGAATTTCTAGGCCACGGCCTAGCTGGTACCTGTATGGTTTTTTATCGCCAACTCGATGCATGACGCCTGATGCAACCATGGGCTGGATGCACCCACGGATAATCTTAACGTCAACATCCGGAATGAGTTCATGAATCTCCGTAGCCGTCATAGCATTGCTAATCAGGCTTCTGATACGGGCGCTGATGTTCACTCCACCCCCGGCGCTGCATCGCGCTGGTCGATCAGGGCCTCTACGTCATCCCACTTTACCCAATCGCCCGTGGCGTCCTCGTACAGGTGCGCACCCTTGTCCTTGGGCAGTCCACGGTAGTGGTCGAACCCTTCATCAAGGTCGTACCGCTGCAACTGCCCCAGGTCGATGCCCTGCGCGGGCGGGGCGGCGTAGAACGGCACGATCTCTTTGTTGTCCGAGAATCCCGCTGATGCCTCCACCCGCTCGGCCGCTGCGGTTGTCCTGACCACCAGGTCTAGGAACAACCCGGTCCGCTTGTACCGGACGCCCCACGCGATTGGCGCCTGCGCCCCCGGCTGGCGGGCGGCGAGGGCGTTAGCAGCTTGCGTACACACCTCAGCATCCAAATGATCCCAGCAGTGCCCACGGT
>LNAP01000419.1_pt1 | contig 47900 bp, 52 predicted proteins | sample 602601 | NCBI WGS metagenome assembly LNAP01 (sample SAMN02440304, study PRJNA202911) | soil metagenome | biome: Subtropical and temperate rainforests or woodlands; isolation source: soil samples (1 kg each in a 20% v/v slurry with milli Q water) were... ...
GCCACCGTATCGAGCCCCGCCGTCACGCGCGGGGATACCGCCCCGGGCCTCACCGGCAGCACGACGGTCAGCGGCCCGGGCCAAAACCGCTCCATCAGGCGACGTTCCGTCGCACTGACCGCGGAAGCGAGCGCAGCGGCCTCTTCCGGCGCGGCGACGTGGACAATCAGCGGATTGTCCGAGGGCCGCCCCTTCGCCGCAAAAATCCGCTCCACGGCTTCCGTGGAGCGTGCATCCGCCCCGAGCCCGTACACCGTCTCGGTCGGAAACGCCACCGTGCCCCCGCGGCGCAAACAAGCGGAAGCCTCCAGGAGCTGCTCCCGGAGGCTCTCGCCGTTCATATGTTGAACGGTCCATACATTAGTCTGCATCGTCTCATTCACTCCGATTACCGTGCTTCCTGAATCACTTGGGTCATTATACCATAAACCACCGCTTCATGGAGTCGACCGCATCGGCCAAGAGATCGGCGATCAAGAAGCGGTATTCCACTTTCAATTCCTCTTCCCCGTCGTCCGCTTGTGCTTCCGGCTCCGCCGATGCCGTCTTCGGCGCTTCCGCCGCCGCCACGTCGACGAAGCAAAGCGGCGGAAACAGCACACACCACCAGTTCTGCCCTAATCCCCGGCCGAGCGTAATCCGCAGCGCTTCATAGTCGCCCGCAGGGTACACCTGGTTCCCGTACACCTTCGTCGGGAACGGAACGACCCCAAGCTCCACTGTATACGTGTAATCAAATCCCGCTTGCCGCACCATGCCGTCTACCAACGCTTCAATTTCCGGCAACTGCGCTTGTACCGCTTCGCGGGCGCTTTCCAGCGTTTGCGGCCCGCTCACCCAGCCGTCCATCGACGCAATGACCGCATCCCGAATGCGCCGCTTCAGCACTTGGTCGGCCACCGCGTCCGAATCCGCCAAAATGCGCAGCCGGATCGAGTCCTGCGGAATGAGCTCCGCACCCTCTTCCGCCGTTGTGGCGGACACTAGCGCGGCGTCCGCTTTCTGTTGTTCCCACGACATGACGAGTACGAGTAGAGCCATATGAACAATTATGAATGATTTCCAAAACGACGATCTCACCGGAATTCCCCCTCAACAGCCTTGTATCACCAGTATGTCCGGAGGACCGTTTCTCTAAACCTAGCAATCTTTCATTCTTTAAGTTGTCCACAATGTTATCCACATTTTCCTCAACATATCCACAGTACCGAATTTCATTTTAAGAAAACCGCCAACCTGCGTCCTTTCTACCTCCACGCCATCACATGCCGTTCGATCCCGGCTAAATCCTCAACGACCTCCAGGTCCGTCCACCGTCCCGTCTCCCGCAGCATGCGCGCCAGCTCCTGCGCCTGTCCGAGTCCCACCTCGAAGCCGACAAGCCGCGGCCACAGCTCGTACTCGCCCATCTGCTCAAGCATTGTGCGGTACGGAAGCAGTCCGTCCGAACCTCCGTCGAGCGCCAAGCGCGGCTCAAAGCCCCGCACCTCGATCTGAAGATCTTCGATCACGTCGGACGGGATATACGGCGGGTTGGAAATGAGGATGTCGATTCCCCCGTTATATTCCCGTTTCGCCGGCGCAAGCAAATCCCCTTCCAGGAAAGCGATCCGCTCATCCACACCGTTCCGCTCCGCATTGCCCCGAGCCACGGCCAGCGCCTCGGCGCTAATATCGAGCGCAGCCACCCGCCAGCTCGGACACTCCGCCGCAACGGTAACCGCAATCGCTCCGCTTCCGGTCCCAACGTCGATCGCAAGCGGTACGTGTCCGGCTTCCCCGCCTTCCGGCCACAGGCGGCGTCCCAACGCTATTATGCGCTCCGCCAGCAGCTCCGTCTCCGGACGCGGGATGAGCACATCGCGCGATACCGCGAAAGGCCGTCCATAAAAATACGTCTCCCCGATAATGTACTGCACCGGCTCGCCGGCTGCCCTGCGCTGGATCAGCGTCCACAGCCGGTCGAACGCCTCATCCGCGATCGGATCGCTCCATAGGAGCAGAAGGCGCGTCCGATTGATCCCCAAGACATGCTGCAGCAGCAGCTCCGCGGACGCGGAGGCCTCGTCGACTCCCCGTTCAACCAAAAAAGAAGAAGCCCGCATGTAGGCTTCTCTCAGTGTCATTCCGGCATCTCTCCTCAAGCCGAATATTCCCCTCTCTCCGCGATCTCCGATTGCGAAGCAACGGTCAGCGCAGATACGATCTCTTCGAGTTCTCCGTTCAACACCTGGTCCAGCTTATGCAGCGTCAACCCGATGCGATGGTCGGTTACCCGGCTCTGTGGAAAATTGTACGTCCGAATGCGTTCGCTTCGGTCTCCCGTCCCGACCTTCGAGCGGCGCTCGGAATCGTACTTTTCCATCTCTTCCTGCCGCATCTTCTCGTAAATCCGGGCGCGCAGTACTTGAAGCGCCATCTCTTTATTCGAGTTCTGCGACTTGCCGTCCTGGCATTGCGCGACAATCCCCGTCGGAATGTGGGTCACGCGCACAGCCGACTTCGTCGTATTCACCGATTGGCCGCCCGCTCCACTCGAACAGTACGTATCTACACGAATGTCGTTGTCGCGGATTTCAATATCGATATCCTCTACCTCCGGCATGACGACAACCGTCGATGTGGACGTATGAATGCGCCCTCCGGACTCCGTTTCCGGCACGCGCTGGACGCGGTGGGCGCCACTTTCGAATTTCAGCTTGCTGTATGCGCCCTTCCCTTTGACCATAAAAATAATTTCTTTAAACCCGCCGAGGTCGCTCTCGTTCGCTTCCAGCAGCTCGGTCCGCCATCCGTGTAAATCGGCGTATTTCGAATACATCCGGTACAGCGTCCCCGCGAACAATGCCGCTTCCTCGCCGCCGGCCGCTCCGCGGATTTCCACGATTACGTTCTTATCGTCGTTCGGGTCCTTCGGCATCAGCAGCACGTGAATGCGATCTTCCAGCGCTTCCTCGCGCTCCGTCAGCTCGCCGACCTCCATTTTGACCAGCTCGCGCATTTCGTCATCCAACTTTTCGTTCAGCATCGAACGGGCATCGGACAGCTGTTCGCTGACCGTCTTATATTCCTGATATGCGTCGTATACTTCCTGTAGGTCGGATTGTTCCTTGGAGTATTCGCGCAGTCTCTTGCTGTCGTTTGCCACATCCGGATCGCACAGCAGTTCACTGAGCTTGTCGTACCGGTCGGCAAGCGCCTGTAAACGATCTAACATGGCCCTTCACCTCATCTTTATTCTTTTCCGTTTCGTCAACGGCTTTTCATCCCTTAAGTATATGTTGCTCCAAAAACGAATGTCAATTTGCATTCAATGGGGATTTACCAAAAAGAGCATGCCCCCGAGGCACGCCCTCCTTCGTGTTCAACCGTCTTCTACACGTTAAAACGGAAATGCATGACGTCGCCGTCCTTCACCACATACTCTTTGCCTTCCAAACGGAGCAAGCCTTTCTCCTTCGCCGCGTTCATCGATCCGTTCGTCACGAGATCGTCGTATCCGACCACTTCGGCCCGGATAAATCCGCGCTCGAAATCGCTGTGGATGACTCCCGCCGCCTGCGGCGCCTTCATCCCTTTGCGGATCGTCCAAGCGCGCACTTCCTGTACTCCTGCTGTAAAATAAGTGTACAATCCGAGCAGCTGGTAAGCGGCGCGGATCAGCCGGTCCAACCCGGATTCCTGCAGCCCGAGTTCCTCCAGAAACATCGCCTTGTCCTCACCTTCGAGCTCCGCGATTTCCGACTCCACCTTCGCGCTGATCGGTACCACCTCGTTGCCCTCCGCGGCGGCGAACTCGCGCACCTTGGCGACGTGCGGATTGCCTTCGGCGTTCCCCGCCTCCTCCTCGCTCACATTCGCGGCATAGAGCACTGGCTTCATCGTAATGAGATGAAGATCGCGGACAATCAGCTTCTCGTCATCGGTAAACTCAACCGTCCGAGCCGGTTTATCGTTATATAGCGTATCCTTGATCCGCTCCAGCACTTCCACTTCGGCGACAACCTTTTTATCCCCGCTCTTTACATTTTTCTTGGATCGCTCAAGACGCTTCTCCACAGATTCAAGATCGGCAAGGATCAGCTCCAAATTAATCGTTTCAATGTCGCTGATCGGATTCACGCCGCCGGAGACGTGCGTTATGTTCTCGTCATCAAAGCAGCGGACGACATGGACGATGGCGTCCACCTCACGGATGTGCGCAAGAAACTTATTGCCGAGGCCTTCGCCCTTGCTCGCGCCCTTCACCAGCCCGGCGATATCCACAAACTCAAACGCCGTTGGAACGATCCGCTGCGGATGCACGATGTCCGCCAGCTTCTGCAGACGTTCGTCCGGCACCTCTACAACGCCGACATTCGGATCGATCGTGCAGAACGGATAATTCGCAGATTCCGCTCCCGCTTGTGTAATTGCGTTAAACAGTGTCGACTTCCCGACGTTCGGCAGTCCGACAATCCCCGCTTTCAATGCCATCTATGTCACAACTCCCTATCCGTATCCTTAAATTTGTCCTTGTCTATTATATAGTATAATACAAACAAGTCCACACCCGAACAAACTTATCCACAGATTTATACACAGCATGTTAACAAAAGAATGTTTGTTCGCAGTTTTTATCCACAATTTCAATGGGGGCAGGCTCGCTATGACGGGTTCCGTAGAAGAAGACATCCGCTGGATGCGGGAAGCAATGATAGAAGCGCAGCGCGCGGAAGCGATCCGCGAGGTGCCGATCGGCGCGGTCGTTGTCAAAAACGGGGAAATCATCGGAAGAGGCCATAATCTTAGGGAAACGTCCTTGGATCCTACAGCCCACGCCGAAATGCTCGCCCTTCGCGAAGCAAGCAAGCATTTAGGGGCATGGCGGCTGTCCGACTGCGATCTTTACGTAACGCTCGAGCCATGTCCCATGTGCGCGGGGGCCATTTTGCAAGGCCGTATTCGACGGGTGATTTACGCGGCTTCTGATCCGAAGGCCGGATGTGCCGGGACGCTGATGAATTTACTGGAGGACTCAAGATTCAATCACCGTTCCGCGGTGACTTCAGGCGTTTTGCAAGAGGAGTGCGCGTCCATGCTGTCCAGTTTTTTTAGACAACTTCGCAGAAAAGAATAGAAACTCAAATGCCGATTGGCAGCGGGATTCCTTTTTGACCCTTAATAAACGTTGACTTCGAAAAAGAACCTGATATAATTATCTTTACTCGCGCGCCCGTAGCTCAGCAGGATAGAGCGACAGTTTCCTAAACTGTGCGTCGCGGGTTCGAATCCCGCCGTGGCGCGCCATTTTCAGTATCGTGTGCAAACGCGGAATACCATTTGTCGAGACGTGGCTCAGCTTGGTAGAGCGCTTGCTTCGGGAGCAAGAGGTCGCAGGTTCGAATCCTGTCGTCTCGATACTTAATACACAAGGAATTCCGGTCAAATGACCGGAATTTTTTTATGTTTATTTTCGATAATGTACCGAGAATGTACCAATGAAGTGGTGGAAAACTATAATCAGCATACTGCAAACCAATGAGATCTACTGTATCGAAATAAAACTACCGTCCACAAACTTTGATAATATCACTGTAATGCCCCATACTAACTCTCGCAGGAACCATGTAGCCAAGTCCGCGACAAGCGGACCGGTTATATTCGGGTACTTTATTGCAATAATCAACATAAGGAGGATAACCGTAGCCGCAGTTACTTTATAATATCTATGCAATCCACTCATTCTTTATCTCCTCATTTGAAAAGTTAGAGGCGAACAACAACGGTCGCCTCTATGTCGTTCCATCCTATTTCTCAGTTCGAACTCCCTTAAACTTACCAGCAATTGTTTTCACATCCATAAACCTTCCCGTCTCAGCATCTCTCTTTGTATATAGATCGGTTTTAGGATTATAAGTTTGTGAACGCTTATCTATAGCACCGCGACGGTACCCATCTCCAGTATTTTTAGCCATGGAATCCCCCTTTCTCCGGAGAGTTCCTCTTAGTCGCATAAGAGGCCTACTCCCCAGCGGATAATGTATTACTTTCACTGCTCGTCCTTGTTGGGTTTCTCTATTTTCGCTTGCTTCTTTTTTAAGTACTTCTGCTGTTGTTCCTCGCTGACTTCGAAGCAAAACGCCTCTTTCCCTACCTCATTTGCATAAAGACGTCGTCCGTTACGCAATGTAATGAATGGAGTGCACACTAACACTTTCTTCACCTCCGGCAAATAATCTTGCCAGAGGAACCAACATAATGGTATCATTAAAATCAACATTTCTGACGTGGAGATTTTAATGGCGACATACCATTGAAATGCTTCCTATTTTACCGTTGGCCCTCTGACAGGCCTACGGCTTTTCTTTTTTATAGCCATCTCGCCACCCCTTAAACATTTTTTATTTAAACCATTCCGAAAAAGAATCCCTAAATATTAGGGACAGAAATATATGCAAATTGCTTGCCTTCTGTAGAAATTTCCTCTTCACGGCGAACAATTCCGTGTTTGAATAACTGCTTCAATTTAAGACTCACGCTTTGAATCTCTTCATTCAGTTCATCAGCAATTTGACGTGCATATACACGCTTCCTGCTGTTTACCTTCTCAAGGATATCCTTCAAGTACTTCGGTAACTTGCTCCCTAGTAAGGTAAATCCCTCACCGTTAAAGTACCAAACAACTTGCTTCTTGTTATCAAGTGCCGATACGATGTTTTCCATGTGACTCTTGGTTAAATTTCGGAGAAATAAAATCTTACCCTCCAGAAGAGAAACGTTTTCTTGTAGCATCACTACAATTTCATCTGAACAAGAGAAGTCTATAACGGTTACTCTCTCGAAATTCAGACAAATGTAGGTGTCAGGTACGCCCCGGATAATTGATAGTATTTTTTTCCGAATGGATGCTCCGTTTTCACGAAAAAACAACAATGTGTTTCCGATCAGATCTTCGCAAATCTGGCCGACATCAATCTCGAAAAAATTACTCATCGCTACCTGATGCCCCCCCTTAAACAAAATTCATTTAACACCATTATCTTAAATCCTTCCCTATTACTTGTCAACTTATACCTACTTTTGAGGTAATTTAATTTCAACCTGTGTTCCGAATAACTCTGAAAGATGCTTTCGCCGTTCCATCATTTCGCCTTTTTTATGAAAAATCTCAATATCTGCATCACCAGACCGTACATAAAGGCTTCCCTTAAACTTTTCTGTAATTTCCTTTATTCCCTTGTAACCGTTGCCTCCCCTTTTCTTGCTGGATCTCCCTTCTAACACGGCCAAGGTCAAAGCTTTCTCATTTGTACATTTCGTTATGTGAAGATAATCACTTTCTTCATAACTTTTTCTCATCCCAATCCCTTTATCAGATACACATACCGAGACGTACCTTTTTGAAGACCTAGGATAACGGTATGTCTGTGCACAGATGTAACCATATGCTTTGCTGTGCCTTGGAATATTCGAAAGTAGTTCCGATAAGAGTGTAACAAATGAGGTAATATCGTTGGAATCATAGTTAAGTTCCGTTTCGAGAATACTGCTCGTTTGATTCAGGATTCTTTCCATTGTTGCACTAATATCGTTATTGTTTTCAATTTTCGTAATTTCGATCATCGTGCTATTTCTCGAATCGCGCGCAACTGATTTCCTTAGATTTTGAACTGAAGTACTTAATTTAATGTACTTTGAAGCATTATCAAAAAAATTAGCCCTCTCCATATAAGTCAGTGCATTTGATGTAGGATATATAATCCTTCTGATCGATTCTAAATGATCCAGCAGTTGCAAGAATAAAACCATACCATAGGGCTTTACAAAAGTAATACTACTGAGATCAATCGTTCCTATTTCCCTTTGATTGTGTAGAAGGACCTTGTTAATAACCTCATGAACTGCTTCTTTATCCAAAGTATCTTTAAATACGAGATCCATAAGTAATCCCCTGCCATTGGAAACTCCCTATAGTTTACAATTGGATGGATTCCGAATCAAACTTTCTTCTTTTTCGTGGTGTCCTACTACGCTCTCAATGTGCACCTTGAGCATCCGAGCAGAATCGATAATTCGTCCCCGTCCCAGAAATTTATTACATGAGGCACAACCATAATAATATTTCTGAGCTTTTATAGAATTCGATACTATCTATAGAGTTTTTCTTTGTTGAAAGGGATTTTTACATAAACATTTGCACCGTTGTTTCTATAATGCACTAGATTTTATTATTGGTATGGTAGAATGTTTTAGAGTATAAAATAATACTCCATAATAAACAGAGCACCCGGTAATAAAACCGGATGCTCATGCAGGCATTCCTATGTCTGATTTATATGGAGAATGAACTTGTCGGTTTGGGAATAATACATAAATTTGATGATAAAATCATCTATATGTCTGACGGTTATTAAATAAACTTCATGTCAATCACCATTGATTTTCCGCTTTAGAATTTCACTTCTTTTCTCAGATGCCATAGATTTCATATCCTTATTCACATGCCCATACTTATCCAAAGTGGTCGATGAATCTCTATGTCCCAGATCCGATTGCAAAGTCTTGATATCGACACCTTGCTGTAAGCTAAGCATTGCAAAAGTATGTCTCATATCGTGGAAGCGAATATCGGGAAGTCCCGCTATCTTCAACGCACACTTGAAGGCCCTAGTGAAATTTCTTGGTTGTATATACCCCCCTAATTCATTCGTAAATATCAGTCCATTAGTCGTCATTTCCTTAATTTCCAAATCGTTATATCCAACTTCTTCATACTCGCGCTTTCTTAACTGCTTATACTCCTTTAGGGCTTCTATTACCTCTGCTGGCACTACAATTACCCTGTTTTGACTTGAATTCGTTTTAAGTTCTCTAATGACATGTTTGCTTCCTACCTTTACAAGCTGTTGTACAAATTTTATCGTACAGTTCTTTTCATCCACATCCTTGTATCGGAGAGCCAGCAATTCTCCGCGTCGAGCTCCCGTAAACAGTTCCAATAAGAATGGGGCATAATACCGTTTATAATGAACGTGTTTCTTAACTTTATCCAGAAATATTCGAACCTGATTTTCATCAAGTGTTTTCATTTCATTGTGCGTCAATTTAGGCGCCTTAACTGCGTCCATTATATTTGAAGCTATCATTTTCTCTGCAACAGCTTGCTTAAAGGCTGAGGTTAAGACTTTATGCATATGTTTTATTGTCATTGCCGATAGCCCACCTTCCTTGCCGTCCAATCTCCCTCCTTCTAATTTGTCGTTATAAAACTTCTGGATATGAGATGCCTTTATTTGAGAGAGTTTCACACCTCCTAACTCCTTCAAATGGTTTCTAATTAAACTCTCGTAGATTAACCACGTAGTATCTTTAACGAAGGTCTTGATCGTTACATTTAACCAATTGTCAAGCCATTCGCCCAATGTAACTCGACTCGGTTCAACAAACGAATTATTTTTAACACTCGCCTTAAGCTCATCCAGCTTGTCTTTGACTTCTTTTTGAGATTGTCCGTATACAACTCTATATTTTGGTGTCCCATTTTGATAGAAACCGACCTGTACTTTTCCAGTCCATCGATTATCAGATTTTCGTTTATAAATGCTTCCTTCACCATTGGCTCGCCTTGCCATATGCAATTCTCCTCATTGTAATAATTCAGATATCTGAAAGATAACGTGTCATCAGATGCGACTTAACAGATCACCCAATTTTACTTTTAACTCCGAAGTTGATTTCCGGGTTCTCATCCAACCACTTTTCTAGACCCTTCGCAGGAATTAGTATCTTCCTTCCAACCTTGATCTTTGGAAAATCGTTGCTGTTAACCAGTTTATATAAGGAATTCCTTCCCAAAGGTAACAACTGCAATAATTCATTGACCGTATAGCATACGCGTTGATTTGTTGGCAACATGGTTAATCCCCCTTGGGTTTATGGTAGATCGTCACAGAATCACTTACCGGCTGGTAATATTCATACCGTATTTTTTTTAAAAGACAAGAGTGATTATAGAATTTTCGTTGATGTTACAAAGTTACCTAATGTCTTATTTAACTGATACCTCTGGCGGAAACCAAGCAAATGAAAATATGAATTCTTTGAACCCAAAATCGGTAAACGAGTAAGGAGGATTTTGAAAATTCAACAGGGATTTCAAAAAAGAAGATTAAATGGTCTTTCCCACTTAAATAGCTCTCTCTCTCTCAGAGAGAGTGCGTCCCGCTTAAAGAGACTACGACCCGTTCAAGGAGAGTGCTCTTCCGGATCTGATAAGTTCAACACTTGATAATAAAATCACGAAAAGGACCAATATAATATTTGGTAATCCTCAAGGATATAGATATGCTACTAGCATTCTAACTGGGAGGATAATTAGTTATGGTCACCAATCTAAAAATAGCAACAACCACTGTAAATGCAGATAAGAAACAAGTTCATAAACTCGATTCCTTTGATTTAATGAACATTATTAACTTACAAAGACACTTAAACGTTACAAACGTTCAACGTGTGACTGCTGTTGAGTACGCAAAAAGGTTGTTCGAAAAAACAGAAAACTATTTCGTAGTTACTAAAATTGTAGGTGTAAAGCGATGGAATGAGTTTATCGGCATCAAAAGTCAGTATAAAAAGCTTGAATTGTATGAGGGTGATGTTGATAGATATATCTCAACATCTTCATTTGTTTCAAAATATAAGAAGAACAAGCATTCGAAATTAAGAACTCAGTCAAATATCAAGGATATTATATCCCTTACACTAGACCTTGATTTTTATAAATTCGATTTAAATCAAGATCAAGCGATCGAAATACTTGGCCAATTGATACAATCTAAAAAAATTGAATTACCCCATTTCATTACATTCAGTGGAAACGGGATTCAATTGATATATTTAACCGACAATATTTTTGCAAAAAAAGACTCAAAAACATTTAAACTGTGGCAAGCTATTCACTTAAAACTAATGGATATACTAGCGGATTTGAACCCTGATCCTGTTACCAAATCGCCAAGTAACGTCATTCGTTTGCCAAACACAGTTAATGGGAAAAACGGCAAAGTTGTTCGTACTTATTTACTTAGGGAAGACCGACTATCCCTAAATTATCTAAAGCAAAAATATTTTCCTGGCTTTATTCCTCGAAATAATCATGATTCAAAAGATAAAAGGCCAAAAACAATTTCAAAATATAAAAAGACCAAGAATTATGGAGTTCACACCAACAAATCGCTTAATGAAGCTAGAATGACCGATATTTTCACAATAATTGACTGGAAACAGGAAAAAGGTGTCTCCTTAAAAGGATGTAGATCAGATATGGCCTTAAACCTACGTTTCTTAAAATTATTGCTTACTGATGGGGACAAAAAGCAAGCTGAGGAAATTGTTAAAACACTTTGGGGTATGCTAACTGATGAACAAAAAGAAAATACCTCACTAGAGGAGCTACTATCTCGGTCTAAATACGCGGAAGATTACTATGAAGACTATATTGCTGATCATGTGCGTGATAATTATAAGCGCGCAGGATATTTCCCATCTAATGAAACACTTATAGCTAAATGGGATGTACCTTTGGAATTGCAAATCAACCTTAAAACAATTAAGAATAAGTATTTAGGCGCGGATGAAACTGGCAGAAAAATCGTTAGCAAAGATTATGAAAGATGCAGAAGAAACGCAATAAATCGAAAAAACGGAGTTAAAGCACGTTCTGATTATTTACTTGATTTGAGTAAAGCGACTCAAACAAATTTATTAGAGATTCAAAAAATTATTAATGAGAAACCCAATATCTCTAATGCTGAAATTGCTAAAATTATGGGAAAATCATCTGCCCGGATCTGTCAGTTATTAAAGATTCTCAAAAGTACACCAATCTCATGATCCCCTTACTCTTTGATTCCAAATTTAGACCGGAAAATTATCTTTTAAGGTTTTATGTTTCATTACTTCCAGGATATGTTATTTAGAAAAGAGAAGGAGGTTCTGGTCATTTACAAATTTCTTACAAATGATCACGAAATATGGTTCGAGGAATTATGTAAAAGAGATCAAGCACACATCAAAGACTATGAAAGACGGGCACTATTTTATGTGATCTCTGGAAATGGAACGTTATACAAAAATGTAAACTCAATATATGATTTTGAGGATAATTCTATCCGATTAGAGGTTTTCAACGAGCCCTTTTTGACCGGTGGCACTCGCTGTCTTATAAATTTGGCTTTCAATCTATATAACGCTTCAAGTGCGGACTGTTCAATTAATCACTTATTTAGTCCGCTCGATGAAAAAAATAGAAAGCTAGCAATTCAGGCAATCAAATTGAGGTTTAACATCCCAGTAGGATAAATGTTCTATGGGTTATCACTCATCTAATGTTTCTATATATCGAAGCCCGCCAATTAATGAATGGCGGGTTTTTTTGTACGATTTTTTTAACGACACCAATCCTCCGTCACTATCGAGCTAATAAATTACTCATTAAGTATAACCTACGTGTTCCTATATATCACTGAAAGCAGTTTGCCCATTACTGAAGAACTTGCCTACTGTCATTTAGATCGTATTCTTTATTTATTTTTTCTTGTCTTTATTAAATTTGCGGATATCTTATCGTTGTCATAGAAACCAACAAACAAAAACGGAGGAATTACAAATGGACAACAAATAGTGGAGGTTATACGAATGTCTAAAAAATCGAAGGAATTACAAATGGATGCTACAAGATTTAGTGATTTTCTTTTATCTAAGCAAGTTACGAGTTGCTGGAAACAAAACAGGTCTTCTGCTACCTGTCACTAGGTCATTAACTAGTGAGAAAAGTGTGCCGATTATGGTTTGAACATTATCTTTATTGGATTTCGAACATTTTAGACTAAATTGTCTGACTCTGAAATGCAACACCTTACGACGAAGTCGTAAGGTGTATTGGGGCTTTTTAAGTGTTTTTAGAGTTAAAAACACCGAACGCTATATCATTTACAATGGTTTTTCATTGCACCTCATTCCATCGAAGATAAATGAGGGGGGCACTTAACAAATAAGGGGGTAAAGAAATGGCCGGGATCAAGTATCAGATTAAATCTGCTTTTGAAGAGATTAACGAGATAGGAAATTCTAAAATAAAAGCTCGGGAAGATGGTGATTATAGTAAAATACATTCAATTAAATATTTCGTAGACGCCTTAGACACAGGGGTAAAATTTGGGGAGTATTGTAAAGAACATTTTGGGATAAAAAAAATATTTGATATTCGGTCTGATCATTACAATTCCTATATAAAATACAAGGAAAATCAAGGGTGTACCAAGGGGCATCTAATTAATATTGAAAGCCATTTGAAAAGGTTGCAATTGGGAATGGAAGAATTATCACGACCAGATAAAATGAATTTACCGTTTACTCCATTTGTAGAAAAAAGACTGATTTCTTCATCGCAAAGAGAACAACCAAAGGATCGGAGTTATACAAAGTACGAGATTGAAAATTTGAAAAAAAATTTTTCTCCAAATGTAAGGAATGCAATGGAGTTAAGTCTGAGTTTGGGTCTAAGAATAAAAGAAGTTTGTAATATCCGAGTTGAACACATTGTAGAATCAAATGGAAATTTGAAATTGTTTATTCCAGAGAAGGAGAATGGAGGAGGTAAGGGAATAACAAAGGGAGGGCGATTTAGAGACGTCCCTATACCAAGGAAATTTGAACAGAAAATTCGCCAATTAATAAATGGAAAGAAACCAAAACAGAAAATTTTAGACGTTAAACAAGGAACACTTCGAAGCGCCCTAAAAAGATCTTGTGATAAATTGAAGATTAAATCAAAAGGCTGGCATGGTTTTCGCCATACATATGCACGTAATCGACTAGAGGACTTATTAGAAGATAAAAAAGAAGTAGGCAAAGAAATCATAAGAATAATGTTAATGAATAGAGAAAAACATCAAAATTCATTAAAAGGTTTAGAAGATCATAAAGATTTGCAGTTTGTATTAGATAAAATTAACCAGGTACACTCAGAATTAGGACATGGGAAAAACCGGTGGGGATTGTTGGCAGTATATTTGTCATTTTAGATATTCTTCCCGGTATAAAAATTATATTAAAAATATAATTTTTATATTTAAAGTATAATTTTTATACCAAAAATATATATTATAAATGTAAGAATGATGTATTAAAAATATAAATTTTATATCAAAAGTACAATTTTTATACTTGAAATATAATAATTTGAGCAGCGGTTATATGCTGAAAATATATAAATTATACTAAAAATATATAAATTATATTTAAAATATAAAAATTATACTTTTAATATAAACTATATACTTTAAGTATAAATTTTATATTAAAAGTATATAAGCCTTCAAAATCGTTTCTGTTTTCTTGGTTCGATTAAAATTAAGTCCAAGTCCTGAAAAGGAAATGAAAGCCTGGTGGTGAACCCACGATGTTTTCGATAATATGTGGATACCATAATGACAGAGTCAACCTTTACAGGGTTGTAACAATGAGGAAATTTTAACTATGACCTATACTTATCGTATCGTGCGGATAAACCGATTAGCAAAAGAGAAAGTGAACATATAAAAAAAGTGTTAGGTAAATATTTTGATTTAGATTGAGTAATGTAACCATCAGACGTTGAACGATGTGATGTGCAAAAAATTGCTTGTGGCCTTGATCTGAGTGGGGTTTTTTAGGGGGAGGAAATCAATTGGAAGACAATAAAGGAAACGTATTTGGACTTCCAGATTATATTGTTACAAAGTTTAATGACGATGATCCGCTTTCGGACGCCATTGTTGAATTGAATTTAGAAAAAGCGGAGATCAAATACATTAAAAGTTTCTTGGAAACCGAAGGAAACCCTGCATCTGAAACAGACGTTTTATTGCTAACGACACGCCGATTTAAAGAACTTAAGTTTTCTACTGAGCTTAGACCAAAAGATATTGAAGAAGTTTTCGCTATGCGGGATGGGATGAGGTTACTTTTCGATAATTACAAAAAACCTATAACGCCTGAAATAATATTGCATTATAATTTTTGTGTTGTGGCGGGAGAGAAAAAATTTTTTAGTGGTAAGTTACGGGGGACGGATCTTTGGGTCAAAGGTGTATCATATAAACCACCGGATTTTAACTCGTTACCAAGACTATTTGAGAATATGTTCATGGTAATTGACCATGTAGAAGGAAGCATAAACAAAGCCATTTCTTTATTGCTGGCGATATCTAAAAACCAGTTTTTTATTGCTGGCAACAAGAGAACGGCACGACTTGTTGCTTTACATCAGTTGGCAAATGGGAAACAAAGGTTACTAAGTCCGATGATCGATACCGTCGAATATTTGATAGGGCTTAAAGAGTTCTACGAAACAGGAGATAATAGTAGATTTTCTGATTTCTTCTACAGAAATTTGTATACGTTATGATACATTGATAAACCGCCAAGTGGCGGTTTACTTAATTTTTAATTCTTTTAGTAGCATGCTAACATACATTTAAAAGTATATTTAAAAAACGTGTCGGAAGGTAGTTTTGGAAGTTAGAGGAACTTATTGCGAATAATGAATATTTCGGTTTAAAAGAGCCATCATTCCGATAGTAAGTGCGCCACCCCTCCGGAAAAAATGAGCTACTTCTCCGGTGGTGGGAGCCATCATGTGCCAGCTAAACTAAACGGACAGTTTAATTTGAAAGGAATTTCAAACACAAAATTGAATTATTAGGCTGGGCTTCAGATAGAACGAAAGAAATAATCGAAAAGAGTATTGAAAATTCTATTTCTTTTGGTTTGTATCATAATGATAAACAGATCGGTTTTGCTAGAGTTGTAACTGATAAAGCTGTATTTTCATGGCTTATGGATGTTGTAATAGACGAAGAATATAGAGGAAATGGATTAGGTCGCTGGTTAATGGAATGTATTTTACAACATCCAGAAATAAAATTTACTCGGTTTGCTCTAGCTACTACTAAAGATGCTCACGATTTTTATAAAAAAATTTAAGTTTAAAGAAAACGAATGTATGGCAAGAGGATTAGTAATTGATTAAGAAACGATTAGAACTCGTTTAATTCCCTAACGGGAGACAAGAGCTTAGCGCTGGAATCGATCTGCTCGGAAACTTTATGGTGGGTACCACCGTTTATGTTTGGTTTCTAAGGGAGAAGGGATGGCAAAACATGACGAAGATACAATGGAAACGATTGACCATGTTCGTTTTAGCGATTGGTCTGATCGGGGCGGGGACAGTTCAAGCCGAAGAAATACAATCTTCAACGGTCCACTCTCTCGTGAAAGGGAGACCTGCGGCGTTTGGAGCATTATTAATCGAGGACCGAACTTACGTCGATGTGAAGGGACTGCTCGATTGCTTACCATATCATGTACTGTCGTCGAAGGGGCTGGCATCTTTCAACAACGAAACCAAGACACTTTATGTACAAGGTATTCCTTACCCTGATGATCCGTCTGCTTATATTGAAATCAGGGTCGGTGACGAAACAGCCCAGGTCGGTGATGAACGCATCGAACTTGTGCATCCAGCCGTTCTAATCGACGATCACATCTACCTACCGCTGCGCCCAGTTGTAGAAGCCTACGGGCTGGGCTTAGAGTGGGACTCTAAGACAAAAACTGCAACGGTTAGCTTATTACGCTAACGGGTACGAGTTCAATAAGACAGCGGTAGTCTAGGACTTTATTTCCCGGTCCAAAGCCACCGCTGTTTCGATTTTAGGGTGTCAGTCTATAGGTTTTCATTCTGCCATTATCTGAGGAGCTCCACTTTCAATTAATTTCATTTCTAACAGGCCCGTTGTTTGATTATAAAACTTTAAAAAAACAAATTTTTGAAAATATCTATTCCCAATTAAGTCATTAAAAGCTAGTTTAATTTCATATTGCCGTTCAGATAGCTTGGTTATGGGGACGTTCATGATAATATGAACATTTTGCCTTTCAGCTACTAACAAAGTTATTTCAAAAATTTGACTTCCTATTCCAGTTATTTCAGGGCCAGTCAGGAACCTGATATTTACCGCTGTACCTAAACCGATATTTTCAAATACACAAAGGTAATTCGCAGATACTTGTGTTTGCTTGGATTCACCACTTAATGTTACAGTGAAAGGCTTTTCGAATTCAGTTGTAGCTATTTCCTTTATCCTTAAATAAGGTCTTATGCTAAGACTTGACTTCTCATCCTCCAGTTTCTTCAGATCGTCGCCTTGCTTTTTCGCAACGAGATACGCAACTACACCGCCGATAATCCCGCCTGAATAATTCCCGAAGAATCCCATCCAGTTATCAGTGGTGCCGTAAGTGACAAAAGGAATTGCGGGTATTAATGTAATGATGTTTACCAAAATTGGCCCAGAAAACGAAGCGAGGATGGCCCATTTGTAACGAATTAAGAATTTAATGAATTTCATCGATTCCTATCCTCCGACGTCAAATTGAACTTAATATTAATAAAAGCCCGGGGATGCTTTCCCTCGGGCTTTCGCTTTGTCCGGTGCTTCCGGTACAAAAAGATAATACTATCTATTTCCAAGCGTGTCTATTGTTTTCTAGTTTGAATTATATTCATTAACCTCAAACGCGCAAATGCATCGAAACCAGAATAAAATTACCGTTACTTCTTTCTTGTTTTATTTCTCAATCCGTCCAGAACTGAGTGCATACTTGCGTCTTTTTGGCTTGATTTATTTATGTTCTAAATTTCATGGATGGATCCTTACAAAAAAGGAATATTCGAGTGATTTGTCGAAATGAAATCCAAATATGCCCAAATTGATGGGAGCGAAACGAATTGTATCCAGAACTAGTGGAACTTGCTAAAACCAATGTAAGGGACAGCAGGCTACCGGCACGATCGGCAGCATTAGCTCAACTAACGGGCAGGATAATTCAATAGAATATTAGTCTTTTATGGTAAGAATATAGAACAAGATAACTTAAAGTCGTCGTTTTTAGAATGAACAGGTATGAAACTATTATAGGAGAGTCCTAAAATGAAAAAGAAAATGAACTATTTAATCTTACTTTTAATGATCATCTTAATGGTTGGTTGTACCAATGCAGAAAATTTAACTATTACAAATGTAGAAGATGCTCCACAAGAAGTAACCACAGTTGATAAAGAACCTGAAGAAACTGTTACCGAGGTCATTGAAGAGACAGAAGGAGAAGAAACTACCCCGACGGTTGTTGACGAACCGGGAGCCGAGGAAACACCAACTCAACCAAATAACGAACTATTCTCAGGATACAAACTCATTGAAGTGGATGGTTGTGATTTGTCTGGGCATCGTGAACCTAACGTCGTTGTGGATGTTGGTTACGGGGACCGTGAATACTGGGCATTTACAAACGAACACGGGCAACTAGTGCGTGTCATTGCTGACGAAATCATTCTACAAGATGACAGTAAGGAGTCTGTCTCATCGTCTGGTAGATATTGCTCTGATGAAGCAAAAGTTCCTGGTGTCGAAAGTGATGTGTTAGATGAAGGACATGTTATTGCTGATTCTCTTGGAGGGGTATCGAATGCTTATAACATCACCCCACAAGATAGTACACTCAACCGACATGGTGATCAAGCTTATATGGAAGACGCTATACGCAAAGCAGGTGTAGCTACTAATTTCGAAGCTATTATCACCTACCCGAACACGGAGACGCAGATCCCTTCAAGTTATCAATATACCTATACGTTAATGGGTAACGTAATTGTTGATACATATGACAATGTGAATCCTGATGTAGTGAACGCATCACTCGGTTTAACAGGCAGTGAACCTTCCGATTCAACGAGTTCAGAGGATCTTTCTAGTGTCGATACAAACGGTAACGGAAAGGTAACGATTAAAGAAGCAAAAACAGCTGGTTATAGTATGCCAATAACGAGTGACCACTGGCTGTACAAATATATGGATGATCGTGATGGTGACGGCATGGTAGGTGAGTAAGACTAAAATAAATGACGAAAGAACAGAACATTTTCCTCGTTGGACGATTTATTACAATTTGCAAATGGGTGTCTGTACAGGAACCAACTAAGGTGGAACAGATACATCGTTTTTTCTTTGTCCTGAAAATAACTCAACTAACGGGGCAGGATAACTCAATAAAGGGAATTGCGACGTATATTATTACATATAATTTCATGGTAAGGGGTGGAGTTGTGAAATATAAAATATTTGTGGATGGTCAGGAAGGTACGACAGGTTTAAAAATACATGATTATTTATCTAATATCACTAATATAGAAATTCTTAAAATTGACTCGGAAAAACGAAAAGATTACGAGGCCCGTAAGGCTTTATTAAATGAAACCGATGTTGTATTCCTTTGTCTTCCAGATACTGCTTCACGGGATCACGAAGCTGCCGCCGGAAATGATGGGCAGATTCGATGTAATTGACACGAGAGTCAATAAAACATCGATGAGCTTTCGACATATGGATTCTGTGGTCTTTTGCTACGCCAGTCGAGAACTTTAGTTCAGCCAGCTAGATTGAATTTGGAGGGCAGCTTGCCGACGTAACGTTATGCATTAAATCTATCTTTTCATGATTGAGGCGGGGGAGGGTGGCGCTTCACGGTTGATTTCACCGTGTAATACGTTGCCCACCTCATCGAGATAAACATATTCCCGCGTCCACGAATGCTTGTATGCGAACCGATTTTGATCTTGGTACATGAACATGTAGTTCTGGATGGTGTTTTTCCCGCTCCAGCTGTGTAAATCCTAACTTGGACATAGCAATGAAGAGAGGGTCAAATGCTTTCCTTGGTCGTCTGTGAAAAGCTGCCCGTCAGAACTATAAGCTAAGAAAAATAGTGAAGCTCACGATTCCTTTTAATGAATTTAGGTATTCAGACCAAGCAGGAGTGGTATGTTGCTGCCAGCACACAATTAGAATAAAGACCCGTCGCACATTTTGTCGGGTCTTATTAATTCTATTCATACACTTCTCTAAAAGGCCCTTCATGAATAATAATTGGAGGATACCTTTCTTCCACAATCTTTCTTTGAACTAAATCAAAATATATAGTTGTAGGCTCTTCACCTTCCAATACTGCTCTTATTTTAATAATAGAGTTATACTTAGTAAACCTCATATTCATCGGAACCGTAGCACTAATTTTTCTTTCAATTCCCTTAAAAACAGTATCAGTGGTGTTATTAGCGCTCTCTGCAATACCGGGCCATTCTAAATTGATTTTCACTGTTGCGTCTTTATCAGCAATTACAGAGAAATCTATAGTTTCCTCTTGTGGTCCATCATAGTTGCTCGACGTACGATAACCAAGAATATTCAAGGAGAATTCATTGCCTTGTACACTAATTGGTTCATTTAGTTGAACAACATCAATAGGGAATTCTTCAAATCCTCCTATTTTTATCAATGAATCTTGTTCAGGATTGAGAGATAATGTTTTGGACTCGCCGTCTTTTTCATAATCAAACCGCACAATTGAATTAGTTGGAGGTAAATCAAGTGTCGTAGTGTAAATATAGTATTTTTCCTTCTCAATTGTATCTTCATATGATGTATATAGTTTGATATCCATCATATCGATTGCTTCACCAGTAGAATCGATCGGACGTAAAGTCAAACTCTTAACGTCCGGAATCCCTTCGGGGGCACCGCTTGTTTTAATTACGAAGTAAGCCTTTATATAATTAAAATTTTCAGTGTATGCATCACCAACAAAAGTCATTTTACTATTTCCATTTTGGTACATCACCAAATTTTGATCTTTTACTTCGAACACAGGGACTTGAAAATCTGGTTCAGGCTCGGGTAAATCCTCGGCTAACTCTTTCAGCTCAGCTAAAAAATCTTCATCAGTTTGCACGTCATCATCGTTTCCACAAGCAGTCAAAAATAAAGTAAATACCAAAAACACCAATACCCACTTTTTCATTTAAATCCTCCAGTTATCATGTTGTTATCTTTTCTATTATCGGTTTATACCTTACTTTATTTAACAACATTCAAGGTATTTTTCCAACCTAGATAGCGTGTATTTTTAATGGCTTTTCTAAATTTGCTCGCGTTCAGTTAGTATTCAAAATATAGATAAGTTGAATTAAAGGGGTAGAAAGCTCAAATGGAGCAATGACAAAATAAAAGTAAATTTGAAAGCAAGCTATATTGAACTCCTGAAACTAGAAGACGAATTAGAGAAACTGTTAAATCGACATGTTGATGTGGTTTCGATTAATGGATTACGAGGGCATTTTAAAAAGTCTGTTTTGAAGGATGTAATCATGTTAAACTAATTTTTTGACCATGTTCTTCAAACAATGTTCTTAATGCCTTTCCCCCAGAATTTTGATTTGAACGATCATTTCTAGCTTTTGTACCAAGTTTCAATTTCCTTAAATGTCCCGTCAATCTTTTTCATAAAATCTTCCTTATATTCTTCTTTTAATTCCTTTACATTTAAGCCATAGTCTTCAAAGCAATCAATAAGTATATCCCTAATTTTTTCCAACCCATAAAAGTGTATACTTCTGACTAACCTATGTGTTAAATGATCGTGTTCATCTTCTGGAGATCCATTTAAAACTAAATCCATTGGATCGAATTTATTTACAATCTTCCGCATTTCTGTAAAGTCTTTATCATATTTTTCTAGCAAATCTTTTTTTGGCTCTATGTAGTTTAACTTTTCCCAGTTTACTTTGGATAGAAGTTCTTCTACATATTCATCTTCACCATCAAGCTTTACCCTTGTTACACTTCGGTAATATAGCCAAGAGTCCTCGAACATTTTATAGATGGTATTTGCACGAAAAGAAGGGTGTTTGTGTCTTGAACTAATATTTTCAACCTCAGAACGGGAAATGAAAGAAACCAGAAGTATTTCTGTGAGTTTGACAGTATATTCTGATTGTCGAGGCATCTCTTTTAGTACCGCGAATAGATCCCGAATCATATATGCTACTAATTCATTGGCAGTAACCAGTTCTAAAAGTTTGTTCAAATATTCTGTATGAATGAGACAAAAAAGAGCAACACAAGAAGAAACCCTGTCGTTGAATATTGATTTTTCTAACATATCGTTAAGTGAGGATTCTGGAACAACTCGCTCTTTTATGTCAGTTATATAATCGACAAATATATCAAATTCCTCATTTTGTACTTTCATTATCTTTTCTCCCGACCGAGTATTTTTTTAACATCATCCAAACTTACATTGTTTTTTATAATACCTTCGAAAATATCGATGTATTCTATCGCATCCCAATTTTTCCTAAAATGACCGACAACAACAGGGTAATATTTAATTAATGTTTCAAGAGCTATTTCTCTTGGGATTTCTCGTTCAACCAAACCATCAAGCACATGACGATCATAAGGGTTGTCAATTTGGAATGTGTACATAGCCACCAATCTCTCCTTCAATGAGTTCTTTCGCTTGACTCAAGGTATCGTAACAAAATCGTATAATGTTCCATTATTCCCAACCTTTATACTTTAGTAGTTCGAGTTTCTTATTGGAATTAACTTTATAAGCATTTACAAAAGTATTGCGGGCAAGTATGTCTGCACTAATAAAGTTTGCAACATCTGGGATGATGACGACCTTTTTAATGTTGTCTTCATCGCCATTAAAATTTTTTGATTGTAAAAGAAGGTACTCTTCATCAAGTAATAACAATATCGTTCTGTAAAATGAATCTTTCATCTCATGTTCAAAAATAAAAATTTCTTCTTCGTGGGTTTCAATATTCTTTAAAATTCCATCAAGTTCTTTCATCAATTTTCCAAATAAGGCATTGTCGAATAAGGTCTTCATTTTGAATGCCACCTTCAAAAGTTATGTAATTAGTGTTATTCACCCTTTCACAAGTGCTTTCTATTCCGAGTCCAGATTACATCACTGTTTTGAATTCGTATTACAAATGTAATTGGATTGTTGAAAATTCCTCCTGTTGCACCACATGTATCGCAAGTCCAATAAATTTCATCCTCTTTTTGATGAATCCCAAAACAATGGCACCTCAAGCATTGAGCGTCTGGGTTACGATAAAGTCGAACTAATTTCATTGTAAAACCATTGAATGAGGTGACATTTGTTGAGGTTGTATCTTATCTTCACAATCGGTACAAATATCGCTCATTTGAGAGAAGAAAGGGAAACATAAAATTTTTATACATCCACAAGAACGGCATTCCTTCACACCGTATTTCCTAATAAGACTGGGAGCCTTACGCTCTAAGTTGCGTATTAATTTAAGAGATTCCATAGTATAGTCATCGATTAAACTCGTAATGGAACTTGTTTTTAATCCGTTTGAAAAAGATCTTCTGGTAAAAAAAGAATTTTGTTTTATCATTTGATTTCCCTCCAACAAATTTTGACCGATTTTATTATAGTGCTGAAAAATGGAAAAATTATGAAATTATTCAGGTGGTTTTAATTGTAGCATATGTTCCTATGGGGTATCAATATAATATATTTATAACTAATAGTCCATGTATTAGTTTTAAAAAATTGTCTACACTCAAAAAAGAGGTGTAGATAATGGGTGAAAGCGTTTTACTTTCATTGGTAGGGGCAAAAATTCGTGAAATACGAAAAAATAAAGGATTGACCCAGGAGAAATTAGGTGAGAAAGCGGGGTTCCATTTTTCTTATATTGGGCGTATAGAGAGAGGACAAAAAAATATTTCGTTATCGACACTTAATGACCTTGCAACAGCATTAGGTGTAGGAGTCCATGAGTTTTTTGGCTATGAATATGAATACAGCAGGTTATCTGAAAAAGATCAACACATACGAGACATTCTCGAGATATTAATAAAAAGGGATAATCAAGATGTTAGAAACGTAAAAAATAGTATTAAAGGATTATTTAGCGAATCATAACAAAAAGATTTAAATGCCAACTATTTTAAAAAAAATAAACCTTGTGTTTTAGTCATTTAACTAACATCTAAATATAAAGAGCCCTTGAGATAGAGGGCTCTTTTTCAGCTACACAGGGATTGTTTTTAGATACTTACGTTCTATTGCCGATTTTAAAATTTGTTCTTTAAAGAACTCCACTAATGCAAGAATTTCATGATAAATCTCCGCGTAGTTTTCACGGACTTTTTTTTCTTCTTTTTTTTGATCCCGATTCCGTTGAATAAACTGTACAAACTCACCGTGAACAATTTTGTTTCTCTGTTCGACTAATGAGTCTTTAATATAATGTTCCTTTAGTTCATATGGAGAATGATCAAAGCCCAAACTAAACAAAATATCCTTCAAAACTAGATAATTCAAATTCGATTCAGTATCAATAATTAACTTATCCATTACATTTACTGAAAATACTTTATCAGGCATACTAAAATACTCATTGATGATTTCAGCATGCATTAAACTTTTATTGGATTTTCTGGAATTTACTATTGTTGACTTGACGGATAATATTCGTAAATTATCAATTAAATCAACACATCTTAAATTCAGAGCGTTAATATATTTTAAATACTCTCTCGAGGATGTCTTAATATACCCTTCCCAGTGCGCATAAAGAATTGCTATTCCGGACCTTATTGAGAAAATTAAAGCATCTCCTTCCGAGGCATCAATAGCACTACGAATTAAGGTTAGTTCTTTCTTTCTCCAATAAAGGTTTTTATCCAATTTTTCTTGTAATTGTTCAACCGTGTAGCTAGCCATTGCTGAAAATATCCCTGCTAAGTAAGACTAGCCTTTTTAACCGATTAATCGGCCTAATGTTTGACTGGGTGACTGTTATATAGGTTTCGTGAGAATAAATACTCTTTATTTTTTCTTTTATTGTATCAGTTTCCTCAGCAATGATACTGTCAATGTTTTCACTGATGCCCACAACTATAGACTCAAAAGAACTTATTGAAAATGCACCGGTAAACTTATTTTTCCGAGCATCGTATTTTCTAAAGCTATCGTCGGATAATAAGCTTTCTAAATAATCAAATGTTTTTTCAAATAATTCTTTCTCTTGCTTGTAATTAAAATCCCCGTCCATTATATCCAGTAATTCACTAGTAAGATAATCCCCTACATCCTCATTCCCTTGAATCAAGTTGAGATCGCCATATCTATAAACAAAATACCTAACCAAAATTTCCATATCATATTGTTCAGCTGACTGTTTTTCAGTCAAGGGTAAGCAATTTTGAAACGATTGAATGGCACTTAACGTATCTGCCCACTGAAAAAACTCCCTATTTACCATGATCATTAGACAATTTCTAATTTCTTGATCAGATAATTGTGTCCCCCCAGTGTTAATTCGCTGAAACAATTCATACTTCGCATCATTATCACTTGTTTTCTTTATTATTTTTATATCTAGTTTAGCTCTTTTAAACGTGTAAAAGAATTATCCTTATCATCGGAATTATCCCACACTTTGTTCTCTAGAGAAGGGAGAACGTTGAAATGTTATCGAGCGTTGGAAATCAGTATCTAATTTGCATGGTTTTCTTATCATGATTGTCTCCTTAAAATAGTAAATCCATAGACAACAACCCCTAACCTTCTGTTATATTTTTAATTTCCCAAATCTTATTGATTAAAGGAAATGTTTAAACCGATTATTCAATATATTAATAAACTTGCTTTGCATAAATGTGTTATCTTCCACATTAGAGATTGCTTGATGCCACTCCTTAATTGATAAACCATAGTCTTTCTTGAAATCAGATAAATCAGACATATCATTTTCATTATAAAAGTTGGTAATGGCTTCCCCTGCGGCTAAGGGTGAGAAATATATTTTATAGTCGAACATAATTTCGAGCGAATTATTCCATCTTTCACTTACTTCACCTGACATTATTATCAACTCTGCAGACAATGATGCCGAATCTAAAGACCACATCTTGTCCAGTTGATTAATTTGCTCAATCATTTCGGGAATATCTGATTTATAATGACAGTGATCCGCTTTACTCAAAAAATCCAACATATCTAAAGTTGGCGTGTCAGGAATAATGAATTCTTTCATTTCTTTACGCAGAAGCCAAGTCAAAAAAGCAGATGGAAAAAATACATGCCGTAAAAAACCAAGGACAGCATAATCATCTGGGAATGCTGCCCATGATTTAATCGTTTCACCATAACAATTACCCAATTCTAAATGGAGAATCTTGGAGTTGTTTTTTAATGGCACTTCAGGAAAAAGATTATCGAAAGATAGTTTTTTCGTTTCAAGTTTATGCTGCCAGTATATTAAGCTATCATACATTGAGGATTAGTCACCACTCTTTCATGAGTACATTCTGAGGCCGTCGTGCAATCTACAACTCCAATCCATTCAGCAAATCCCGCAACGCAACAATCTCTTCCTTAGACAATGTGACACCCTTGCCCATTTTGCTATGATCTTCTGACCAGTCACGGATATCATATTTCGGTTCACGATCGTTCCATGAAATTAGATTAAGTTCCTTCTTCCAGCCTTTTGCAGATTCGGATAGAGTGCCGATTTGTTGAGTTATGGTATATTTGATTTCTGCCATATCTTCACCTTATCCTTTCTAATTTACAATTGTTATATTTTTCCCCCTACCCCTTTAAACTTCTCTACAAAGGCAGAGATTTTCTGAAAAACGCTCTGCTTTTTTGTTAAATACTGAGGATTAAGAGGACTCATTTTAGGAAGAATTTCATTAAGCTCCGTTCCATTTTCACTGGCAAATTCTCTTTTTAATGAAGTTAAAATATATCTCTTTGCAGCTTCTTCGTTAAGATTTTCAGTATGAATCAATTCTTCTGCTTCACGTTTTTGCTCAGTTTGAGCAAATGAGAAGAAGGCATCAATAATACTTACTTTATCTTGAATACTATCTAAATCAGCTTGGTTGATAAAATCGACGACTAAGCTTTCTTTCGCACGGTTTCCTACACTAGACCGAATGATGCGACGAACTTCTTCAACCAAGGATGCTTTATCTTTTACTTTTTTGTTATGCTCAAAAATAAGTTCAAGAATGTAATCCAAATTGATCTCTTGGGATTTTAAAAGATCTACTTCAAAGACAACATCATCCCAATCAATAGAGGAATTGTCTTTTTCTTTTCCCGTTTTTTCACGGCGAAGCCAGTCACGAATGTCATTATATGAAGAACGATAATCTTGAATCGCTCTTTCTTCTAACACTTGAATCTTTTGCATTGCAGCTATATCTTCATCCGTTACATAGTGATTAGACTTAAATTCTTCTAAAGCGTTAGGGTCAGTCATATCTACTGCTTGTAAAGCTCTTAAACCTGAAAATTCATCGTAGTTCTGTAGGATATTTTCAATACGCAAATATTCACCAAAAAGTTTAGCGAATTCTTTCTTGTCCTTTTCAGTAACAATCGCATCAACATTAGGGAAACGCTTTTGTAGCTCCTGTACTACGTCAACATAACCACGTCGGGCTTCACCCGTTGCCACATCAGTGAATCCTTCCATATACTCTTTGTAGCTTTTTTCCAGAACCACATTTTTGGTGTTTTTATCCCCAAAAAGAGTAATGGCGTCTATGGTTGCTTGTTCTAAATCTCTAAAAGTAACAATATTCCCAAAGGTTTTGGTGGAATCATAAATACGATTTGTTCTCGAAAAAGCTTGCATTAAACCATGATACCTAAGATTTTTATCAACAAATAAAGTATTTAATGTAGGTGCATCAAAACCAGTTAAAAACATTCCAACAACAATCAACAAATCAATCTCTTTGTCTTTTACTCGTTTAGCAAGGTTACGATAATAATTTTGAAATTCCTTACTATCTACGCCATAATTGGTTTTAAACATGGCATTGTAATCTTTAATGGCCAAACTTAAAAACTCTTTTGCACTACTATCCATAGCTGTGGGTTCAAACGTTTCATCAAGAATTTCACCTATAGCATTTTGCTCTTCATTCGCAGCAAAGGAGAAGATTGTCGCAATCTTAAGGGGTTTACTGCTTCCCTTTTGCAAATTATTTAATGATTCATAGTAGAGTTTGGCTGCGTCAACACTACTCACAGCAAACATGGCATTAAATCCTTTCCCATTCGCATTTAGACGATGGGTTTTTACTCTAAAATTATTAAGAATATATTGAGAAATTTCTTTGATTCGTTCAGGATGCAGTAATGCTTCTTTATTTTCTGCTGCCGAAAGCTTTTTCTCGTCCTGTTCTGTTTCAATCGTTTTGAACTTGGGACGTACATCGTTATAATCTACTTTGAACTTTAAAACTTTTTCATCTCTAATGGCATCCGTAATGACATACGAGTGTAACTCTCGACCAAAGACAGAAGCAGTCGTTTCAGAACCTAACGCATTTTCTGGGAAAATAGGCGTACCTGTAAATCCAAATTGATAGAACTTCTTAAATTTTTTATTGATATTTTTTTGAGCTTCACCAAATTGTGAACGGTGGGCTTCATCAAAAATAAATACCACTTGCTTATTATATATAGGTAACTCTGTTTCACTTTTGATTAGGTTATTCAGTTTTTGAATCGTCGTCACAATAATTTTATTATCATCTTTTTCAATGTTACGCTTTAATCCTGCGGTACTTTCTGAACCATTCACACTATCTGGAGAAAAACGCTGATACTCTTTCATCGTCTGAAAATCCAGGTCTTTCCGATCCACTACAAAAAATACTTTATCTATAAAATCCAGTTCAGTAGCCAAACGAGCTGCTTTAAAACTCGTAAGTGTTTTCCCCGAACCAGTTGTATGCCAAATATATCCGCCGCTTTCAGTGGTTCTCCAATTTTTAGCTAGGTATGAACTTTCAATTTTCCATAAAATTCTTTCTGTAGCGGCAATTTGATAAGGACGCATAATCAGCAGGTTATCGCCGACATCAAAAACGGAATATTTCAGTAGTATATTCAATAAAGTATTTTTCTGAAAAAATGTAGCCGTGAAATCTTTTAGATCTTTAATCAGGGTATTATCCGATTTTGCCCAATTCATCGTAAAGTCAAAACTGTTCTTATCACGTTTCGTCGTATTAGCAAAATAACGGCTATCTGTCCCATTCGAAATTACAAAAATCTGTAAATATTTAAACAGAGAGTTTTCTGAATTGAAGCTCTCTTTACTGTATCGATGAACCTGATTAAAGGCTTCACGAATGGCAATCCCACGCTTTTTAAGCTCAACTTGTACTAAAGGTAATCCATTGACTAAGATGGTAACATCATATCGATTGGCTTGCGTTCCTTTTTGTTCAAATTGGGAAATGACCTGCACTTTATTGTTGGCAATATTCTTTTTGTCTACTAAGTAAATGTTCTGAATATGTCCATCATCAAAAACAAAGTCATAAATATAATCGTTATGAATTTTACGGGTTTTATCAATGTGGTTATCACTGGGTTTATCTAGAAACTGCTCACAAAATCTAATCCATTCAGCTTCTGAGAATTGCACATTGTTAAGATTTTGCAGTTGCAATCGGACATTAGCAAGCATTTTTTCAGGAGTAGTTAAGTTTGGCAAATGCTCATAACCTTGATTTACTAAATCTTGAATCAGTTCTCGTTCTAAATCAGCTTCTGTTTGATAGCCAACCCCTTGTTGATCTATCTTGGTATATTTATCTAAAACTATAAAGTTATTTGATTCCGCGATGGGTTTGAAATCTGCCATTTTACACCTCCCTTTTTGGAAAGCTAAGAAGCATATTACGGTAATATTCGTATTGCTTTTGACGCAACTCTATTTCACGAGGTAAACCCTCGGTAATATCGTTCACAAGGGTATCGAAACGATCGAGAAATAATGCAATTTTATCCTGTGTTTGAATATCTGGCATCGGAATTGTAAAATTTGCGATATCTTTTAAACTGATATGAGGTATAGCACCACCAGTTTTCTTTAAATCAACGTAATTGCTGAAAGCACCACTCGCGATATAGTGGTAAACATAATGACTATTAGCTTGTTCCGTACGGATACGTGCCACTCGCTGTACTAATAGTAATGGTATTTGCTTTTCACTAACCATGCCATAACTTTTCCCTACAAGGGAACCATCCATGGAAATCACGATATCGTCTGCTCTTAAATGATATTTTTCAAGTCCATCGTCATTTTTCCAATATCTATTATTGTTTTCAGAAAAATCAAGAACGCCTCGCTTGATATTCATTCCACGCATAAGACGAGTACCCGTTTCAGTGAACTGTGAACTATCGAAGGGATTTCCTGTTAAAAGGTCACAAAAATCTCCTATTTTCTTATTCTGTACACCAGAGTCTATTAAAACATCAAAAAATCGATTTCTATAATACTCATATTGTTTTTTACGAGCTGTAAGCTCTGCTGTAAGCTCTGCTGTAAGCTCTGTGAAGGTGTCCAAGATACGGACGATTTCTTCTTGTACTTTAAGGGGTGGGATGGGGATGGGGATTTTGGCTACCTGATTACTCATTAACTTAGGGTTACCCATACCAGAATAAACATGTTTTTTTGATTCAATTGAGAGCCAATAGAATAAATATTTATAGTTCAATTCCGTGGTATTGTTTATTCTTATTAATCCGCAAACATTTGTAATTGAAAACTTTCCTGTTCTATAGAAAACTGTACCTGCATTAGCACCATCAGTTGTCCAGGTAATAAACTCACCGTCAAAGTCAAAGGTATCGATACTTCCAATCATTCCATTATTTGCGGTTTGAGAACTAAATACAGGGTAATTACCTTTATTCTCTATAAGATACTCCTTTGACATTACTCGACCACGTTTTAAATCAGCTATTTTACCCAACGTCTTCCACTCAACCTCAACCCCATCAAGCAATTTATCCATAAAATTCGGCTTAATCATGATTCAATCACCTCAATAATCTCATCAATTTCAGCACGAAGCTTATCTATCTTTCCTACAGTTGTTCTTATCTCTGCATTCAGCTCATTTATATCAATGACTTCCCTTGTGTCTCTTGCTTCCACATAGGAGCTCACAGATAGGTTGTAATCATTTTGAACGATTGCATCATAATCAACAGATTTTGCAACATGTTCAACATCTTCCTTGCTGTCAAACACTTTCATAATTTTCTCAATGTGTTCATCTGTAAGTATGTTATTATTGGTTCCTTTTTTATAGAAATCTACTCCACTTGCATCAATAAATTGAGTTTTATTATCGGTTTTATGCTTAGAAAGAACCAAGATATTAACCGCTATTGAAGTCCCATAAAAAAGGTTAGGTGCTAATGAAATAACTGTTTCAACAAAGTTATTATCAATCAGATACTTTCTAATTTTTTGCTCTGCACCACCACGGTAAAAAATACCGGGGAAGCAAACGATAGAAGCACGACCTTTGCTTGAAAGGTAACTAAGCGTATGAAGTACAAAGGCGAAATCGGCTTTAGATTTTGGCGCTAATACTCCTGCAGGAGCAAATCTCTCATCATTAATAAGCGTTGGATCATCACTGCCAATCCAATTTACGGAATACGGTGGATTAGATACAATAGCATCAAAAGGCTTTTCATCACCAAAGTGAGGATCTAAAAGCGTATTTCCTAGAGCAATATTAAACTTATCGTAATTTATGTTGTGTAAAAACATATTCATACGAGCAAGGTTATAAGTTGTATGGTTAATCTCCTGTCCATAAAAACCATCTTCGATAATATGAGCATCAAACTGTTTTTTTGCTTGTAATAGCAATGAACCTGAACCGGCTGCAGGGTCATAAATCTTATTAATGGTTGTTTGCTTGTGGATAGCTAATTGAGCAATAAGCTTAGACACTGACTGCGGTGTGAAGAATTCTCCTCCAGATTTACCAGCATTGGCAGCATAATTAGAGATTAAAAACTCATAGGCATCACCAAAAAGGTCAATGTGACTATCTTCAAAACCACCAAAATTAAGTCCTTCAACACCTTTAATGACTGCAGCTAAACGACTGTTTTTGTCCTTTACAGTATTTCCTAGTCTATTACTTGTGGTGTCGAAATCAGCGAATAATCCTTTAATATCCAATTCAGAAGGATAACCATTTGCTGAACTTTCGATAGCAGAAAATATAGCAGCTAAATCTGTATTCAAACTTTCATTTGTATTGGCGGTTTTCGCAATATTAGCAAACAGCTGACTCGGATGTATGAAATACCCTTTTGTTTTAATGGCATCCTCTTTGATTTCTTTCGTTATAATATCATCAGGAAGGTCTGCATACTTGACACTTTCGTCTCCAGCTTCGATATAGCTAGAAAAGTTCTCGCTAATGAAACGATAAAAAAGCGTTCCTAAAACATATTGTTTAAAATCCCATCCATCTACTGAGCCACGGACATCATTGGCTATTTTCCAGATTTGGGATTGTAATTCGGCACGTTGTGCTGCACTTGACATTTGTATACCTCCAATTTTTCTTCTTATACATTGATTATAGAAGCACTTCTAAATAGGTTTGAAGTTTTCCTTTCACCTTTAGTTTCTTGCCATATTCACTACTCCACTTATTCTACCTAAGTATTGAAATCAATTACTATCTTTACACCGACATAAAACTTCATGCAAAATCACTCCGGAAATCCAGCTTGTTAGTCCTTTAGACTTATTCCACATTTTAACCGAAAATTTCTTTATTCGACAGTTATCTACCACATTATACAACATGCCACCGTCAAATTACTGTCAGCGAGTATGTGTTCGCATGAAAAAACCTCCGCCGCGTGATGGGTGGAGGAAAGGGATATATCCAAGATACTATTCTTGAGATGGAGCTGCCTCATCCCTTAACGATTGAAGCTCTTTTAATGCAGCAGCTTTTTCAGATACTACGACTGATCCTAAGAAAATCTTTTCTGATACTTCTCGCCATTTTTCAGGAATGCTTGTCCACTCATTTCCCCAATTTTCTTGAATGTACTCGTAAGCCTTGAAAGGTTTATTGTTAGAGGGTGCAGGATATCCCAACACGTCTTCTATACAATTAACCAAATTAATAATTCGTTGATCATCACCTACTGCTTCTTTTATAGGTGCATTAAACTTTTCAGCATTAGCGATCCCTTTATCTAGATCATGAATAACATAGGGATTAATACCCATAGCCTTTAAATATTTCACCAACGAGATAATTGTGGCCTTTCCTCTTGCTTTGACGATTTCCCAATTGTATGCAACTTCTTTCTTTACTTTATCATCCATTCTAGCCAGTGTTTCTTTCAAAACGATGTCCTCAGTATCACCTTCTATTATTAGTACATTTCTGGCAAAAAATACTTTAGCGACAGAATCGTCTATCTTTAAGAGCATCTTAACATATGTTTGATCATTTTCATGTAAACTTCTGAATGCCTTGCTAATGTTAAATGGATTTGAAGCGATTAATTCAATATCTATTTCATTATTCTTAAATGTAACTTCCCCTTCATTAATCAGTAAACTATTTAATACTTGAGAAGATTTTTTTGAAAGGTCAATCATGTAAGGTGAATGAGTTGTGCAAACGATTTGATTTAAAGGTTCACAAGCAAGCTCATATATAGTTTCACGCATTTGAAATGCTGCCTTAGGATGTAGATATATCTCGGGTTCTTCAAAAGCAATAAATAGTGGACGAATCGTAGAGTTTTCTTCTCTACTTTTTTCATTTTCTCGCATACTCCTATACCGAAGCATAGCAAATACAGCAGATCGAACAACACCGGTTCCTTGTTGCTCAACTTTTGTTGTAATGTTACTTCCCAATTTGATATCAAATTTGGGATTGAGTATGTCCTTTGCATCGGCTAAGTTTGCTTTTGCTTCAAATATTGTATTTGGAAATACTTCTCCTACTACTTTATTTAATCCATTTAGCATTAAAGCGAAATCACTTTTCTCGTCATGAGGGTCTAATTCTGCGGCGAGCAAATTTAAATATTCTTGTGCTTTTCTAAAATTTTCAGACGAGTCTCTAACATCACCGAATAAACTATTCAATGTTTTCAGCAACGCTCCATTATTACCTGATAATTCATCAACTTTATCCTGAGCAGGTATCAATAAGAATTTTGGTAAGCGGGTCAGGATATTATTAGCCAACCCACCTGGATTTAAAAACCAATCGTTCTCAGTTTCGTTTATATCAAAAAGTTCAGATATGTTATTGTCTTTGAAAAAATCGATCTCTTTCTTGCCCACTTTTTTGCTTTTTTTATCATTTGGGAACAACTCATTCACGATAGATTCACTTAGACCAGCTTTGATGAAATCGGCAAGAGTAGCACATGAAATGAATTCCGCTTTTAATTCTCTCTTAAATTCTTTCATTTCCCCTTCAAAATTTTTATCAGGAAAATATGATTTACGATAAATACAACTTAATCCGGTATCTTCTATATCACTATCAACATCATACGGAATAAGTCGACCTTTAAACCCCAACCAATTATTTGCTTCAAGTGGCACATTCCTGAATTCAGCAGTTAGGACAATTTTATCAACAATAACTTGATCTGAATTACTTTCCTTATCAACGATTCGAGTAAAATCATCCGAAGGAATCTTTTGAACTCCATTTAAGAAATACTCTAACGCCTTCAATACTGAGCTTTTCCCTACGTTGTTTTCACCAATTAAGAAAGTTGCATCAGAAAATATGATTTCAGTGTTAAGGTGTCGCCTAAATCCTTCAATCTTAAATGAGTGCAGTTTCATATACGCCTCCTCGAATAATTGATTTCGCTACGATAATACTTCTTCTTCACATTATTCGAGGGATATTTTGGAAAACCTTTTTTTATTTACAAATTTCTACAATTGTTATAATAGTGCATCCTCCCGATATATTCTTACCACGCACTCCACATGCGCCGAGTGCTTAAACAAATCTCGTAGACAACTTGTCTACGAGATTATCTTAAAGTAGCTACTAGAAATCCTGACGTCTACAATCTGTCTACAAAACTGCCCATGAACAGGCGAAAACCCGCTCACAGAGCGGGTTCTCAATATGGAGGCGAGGGGAGTCGAACCGTCATCCTCCATATCATACTATAGATTTTCTCTGGTGTTTCTGATCAATGTGTAGAGCACTCTACGGTCGAAACGATATTGAGTGCCTAATGGCGGTTTTCGTCGATCTCAGGCCATACCAAGAGCTTTAAACAACCCACATGCTGATACCCCCCCCCCCCGAAATCTCAACAGGAGAACAAGTTCATCACGATTTCTAACTGCGCGTACGGTGAGTGAGGTCAAATAGCCTTCTTTGGTTCGAGTTTCGAATCCTCTGTACGTAAAACAATCGAGCTAATTATGTACCAACAATGTACCCAGCAGGATAGAACCAAATAACACTTCATAATACCAAACAGCAATAAGCCGCATAATATCAAGCCATTTACGACATGATAACACAACATAAAAAGCCAGACTCTTACTTCGGGAGCAAGAGGTCGCAGGTTCGAATCCTGTCGTCTCGACCATCCACACAAAATGAGAAACCCCCATCTACATTGCAATGGCAGATGGGGGTTATTTTTGTGTATTATGACGCTATGCCGCTCTTGTCCTTCAACCCGGCTTGCTGCTTGGCCAACCATTGTGCCAGGTGTTGATTTGCGGATTTCTCCGCGGAGAGCAGCTTCGGCAGCACTTCGCGAATCCGGGCATCCTCCCTGGATTCAATCGCCGCAGTGAATTCACGCCACACTTGTTTATGCTCCTTTTTCCAAGGCTTATGCTTCTTGGAATGCTCCCGCTTCGATTGCGCTTTCGTCTTCTGTTTGCCATCCTCCGAATCCCGAAGCTTTCGCAGCTCGCCGAACAGCCTCGAGCGCTCATCAAACACCGCTTTCCATTCTCCGCTTGTTCCCGGCGCATACCGATCGGCTAACAGCTGCATGTACATCGTGCGGTGTACGGAAAGCCCATGACGGAAGCCCTCATGCCCCGGCATTGCCGCAGCCGTCGCTGTATGCGGATACCCGGCTCCGATGGTCACAATCGTCGCAAGCAATACCCCTACTAACCATTTATTCATATTTGTCTGCTCCTCTTCACACGTTGTAGATAAGGGATCTTCTCATCTGTCGATGCTATTGTGTGCAGCAAGAGGAACAATTATGTAACTAAGCCATTACAATGCAGAAAGACCTCGATATCGTGCGGTCCGCAGCTCCCTTGCATATGGCTCCAGCAAAGGCATCTTTTCCGCGGCGGCGAGCTGAATCGCTTCTTCTATATTATAGGGCACCCGCAGCAATGTAACACTAAAGGGCATGGGTTCGCGAGAGCCATAAACCCCTTCGAGAATCGCATATGACGCTTGCGCGACTTCCAAAGGGTTTCCCACGCTTCCCGCGTTAAACAGCATTTTCCCGGACAAATGCTGCAGATATGCGTTGTGCACATCGCCGTAACCGACAACATCCGGCCGCTGTGCATGATTGGTCGGTCCCGTGAGCTCGCTGTCCTCAAACATCATCATTCGCCGTTCCACCGGATCCCATGGCTGAATGCGCGTATATACACTGACCGGAGAAGCGTGAAGCAAACGCACGTATTTACCGCTCATCCAGAAATCAATCGAGAAGGGAAGATTGGACAAATAGCGGATCCTCTCATCGCCAAGGCGTTCCTGGTGCCACACCAGCTCGTATTGGTCCGTAGGCTTTCCGATGAAATCGTCCCAATTGCCCTGCAGCACGACCTCGCAACGCGCTCTAGTTAAGTCCACCGCTTCTGCAGGGTGAGGGCCTTTCCCTACCAAATCCCCTAAGCAATAAATGCGTTGCACACCCCGCAGTCGAATGTCCTCCAAGACGGCATGGAACGCCGGCAAATTGCCGTGAATGTCCGAGACGATTGCGATTCGATCCATCCCCGTTCCCCTTTCCATTCCTAATCATCTCACGTTCGTTCGAAGGAGCTTCCTTGAATTCAGGTTTGGTTATCGTGATCCCACTTTACCATATTTATGCTTGAGGATATATACTAGAAGAATATCACCGTCACGTACCGGAGGAGCCTTATTCCATGCAATGGACCGCTATGATTACGATGCTTATCGACCATGTCGGAATCGCCTGGTTTTCCGATTCGCCTGTCTGGAGAGTCATTGGAAGACTCGCTTTTCCGATCTATACTTATTATGTCGCCCTCGGCATGGTTCGGACCAAAAACCAGCGCAATTATGTGATGCGCTTGGCCATGCTTGCCGCCGTCTCCCAAATTCCGTTCATGATTTTGTTTCAGACGACAGGAATTAACGTCATAGGGACATTTTTCGTCTCTGCAGCGGCCATATATATCTTTGAACGTTATATTGCCGATCGCTTCACGCGATATGCATCTTTTACCGGCGTCGCCTTTGCTCTGGAGCTTTTTGCCTTTGATTACGGTGCCTATGGACTTGGACTGCTCCTCCTGTATCGTTACACGAAGCACATTGCCATGTGGAGCGGCCATCTTGCCATGAATACAGCCTACTGGATGCTATTCGGCACACCTCTCCAAATGTTCAGCATCCTTCCTACGCTCCTATTCGCCTTCGTGTTCCCTGGCGCAGACGACTGCCGCACATCCCCGACGGTTCCGCGCTGGTTGTGGCGCGCCTTTTATCCGGCCCATATGCTCCTTCTCATTCTGCTAATCGTATGGACGACACAATAAAAAATATAAAGTTGAAAAGAATATGCGCAGCGATCACGACGCCTACATTTCGCGTACGGTCGTAAATTTTACACCAGATGATACCTAATATGAAAAATCCGGCATACGCCGAGTAGTCGTGATGAGCCAGCGCAAACAACACCGAGCTTGCAACGGCCGCTGCCCAAAACCCGACTTTTGGCTTTAACATGCCGAAAATGAATTTACGAAATACAACCTCCTCCAAAACGGCGGAAAATAGCACCGCTGTAATAACGATTGCCGGAGACGCCTCCATCGGCTTTACCGGCGGTTGAATGCCCAAACCGTAGATGACTAAAATACTGCCGGCAGCTTGCCCGATAATCCCTATCGTTACCGCGTTGAACACTTGAATCCCAAATTCCGGTCGCTTGACCACATTCAAGTCGTATGCCGCCATTTCCGCCCGGTAAACCCATACAATCACAGCAACAACCGCAATCGGGAGCATGCCCGTCCAAAATACGGGCATGGCCATCTGAATTGCCGTCATCGCCGCCGCACTCACCAATACCCACCAACGACGATCCATAAGCTTGCAAAACCTCACTTTATATTCGTAAAAACAACAAGGTCCACTTGTTCAACATATCGTTGAAGAAGTGGCCTTGTTGTCTCTTGTGCCGATTCTATGTAGTGTAAGAACGAATTTAAAATTAGTGCTTTGTTTGCAGTTCTTCCGGAATTTCCGGACGGAACAAGTAAACGGAGCTTGCGCTGGTCATGAACAAAGTGGCAAGAGCTGCGAAGAAAGCATTTGCAAGCAATGCTGCGCGAATTTTCATAAGTCTCACCTCCTTTCAAGTAATGCTGCCGCTTTATAGGACCAGGGGACCAATGAAAGAGCTTGTGTGACGAAGGCAAGTGAGATCACAGGGGATTGAATCGCAAAGTTCAAAGAAACCAGTGCTATGCTAATGATTTTAAAGTGGATCGTATATGTAGGTCCAAGCCGATTCAGAGCCATAATATCCTTCGTCGGCGCGTAAATTATGATTAAAGCGAGGGCAATCAGGTGAATTACGAAACCCGCGTTCCAATACGAGATTGGGATGTGGGCCAATACAAGCAGCACCACCGTGGAAAATACGTTGCAAATCGTCGAGGTAGGAAGATGCATGCCGCCGCTAAAAAACCGCAGCGCCACATAAGAAACGATAACGGCTGCGGCTTCCAAAAGATGTCCGGTAAATATGGAAACGCCAACCACCAAAAACGTAACCAACAATGCGTTAAGGAAAATAAAGATGGAAAACATTAAAACTTCCATCGATGCCGCCTGTTCATTGTTGCTGCGTATAAACTTCGCTATAGATTCGGATAATCTAGTAATCAAGGCTTCTTCCTCCGAAAAGAGTTAAAGCGTTCCTCGATTTCTTGCATATTCAGCTTATATATAACGAACAGACCCAACAACATCACAACAATCATCGCTGCTAAAGTAATTAAAAGATATAAACTTCCTTTATTGGAGAGAAAATACATGATGGATACTTGTACTAAGCTCACCGTGCATATAAATATCGCCGCAACGAGAATGTCTTTTACACGAATGCTGCTCTTGCTTAATCGAAAACGATTGGCGATAAACATAAATCCGATTCTCTTTTTGTGCATATAATAGATCAAAGAACCTATTACAATTACCATAATACCCATAATTTGACTTTGAATCAAGGGGGAATTCTGCACTTCTACCGACGAAACCCAACCGGTGCTAATAACACTTATTAAAATAATGAATTGCAAGGTGGCGTTAAGTAAATACCCCGTTCCCCAAATTAATATGGAATACATGAGCGGAATTTGCAGCAATATCGTTGAAAGAATGATCGCTACAGATGTGATGGATAGAGCGTAATAATCTTTATTCATTAATAGCTGTTCATGTACTAGCATTACAGCAAGAAAAACAAACTGCATACACAACAAGCGTTTCCAGTATATCAAGATCGGTACGCGATACAATGATAGTGATAGCAGCGTGAAGCACGTGAAATCTAGAAGAGAGACAAATAACCTGATGAGCGACTGTATATCTACGACCATGACTTCACCAATCACCAATTTCAATTAAATTATTAGTTTCAATGTACACCATATCAGTGTTCTTGTCGAACAGATTTTACATATGTATATATATCTTTAAACCAAAAACAATAAAAAGTGAAACAATATTTGCCGTCATTTCGTTCATAATATATAGAAAGGGACGAAAGGAATGACTTCAATGAAAACGAAAGAAAAAATGAAAACTTGGAAATACGCATTACTATTAGCCGGCTTGGCTGCAGCGCTTACCGCTTGTAATGATGGCGACTCGACGGAAACCAGGGAGGAGCCTGCAACGCCCCCTGTGGCTGAATCACCCGCACCAACCGATGGGACGAGTGGGAATGTCCCTCCGGCCGATAGCTTGCCTCCTGAAGGGAATGCCGGCGGCACAGGCTCTGAAACGGCCCCTATGCCGGAGAACAAAGAGCTTGAAGTTGTGATTGAAGGAATGCCTGAGAAAGTACCCGCAGTGTTGACGAAGAGCGATCAAGGATATGCGTTTTATTTAATGGAAAGCTTCGTATTTACTCCTGAGGAGCCTGGGAAGGATATGATCTTCCATGAGACCTTCCCGGATTATTATGCCCGTGTAGAGGTGCTCCCTGCCGATGCCGATCTTGAGGATTTGAAGCAAAATGCCCGCGATACGCTGAATGTTGTCGGGAATGTGGAGGAGATGAAGGGAGAGCAAATTTCCGATCCGACCATTCGCGAAAATGCGCTTTTCTTTTATCATGCTAACAACGATGAAGTATCCCGAAACATCCTTATAGAGAAAAAGAACGGGGCTTTGCTTCGTTTCACGTTGAACTTCCCGATCGGTGAGGCTTCCGAAGGTATCCCTCCGCGCTTCTATCCGATGATCAATTCGTTCACCATAACAAAATAGCTTTACAAAAGCTGCAAAGAAGCCCACAAACCGCGCTCAGAGCGGGTTTGTGGGCTTCCTTTACTTAATGGCCTTCTCCATGATTTTCCCGGGAATGCTGGCGGTTTTTCACTTTTTTCGATCCGCTCAACGGTTCCATCGGATGCGCGGGATCTTTCTGATGTCTCGCGGCCTTCTGTTTGTCATGGTTTTGCCCGATATGCGGGTCGATCGTATATATCTCCTTAGACATGTGCGATCACTTCTCCCACTCGATGTTTTGTTCGGCTTCGTGACGCTGCGATCCAACATTCAACCGGTCTTGATGTCTTCGATCGTTCTTGTCCTGCTGTTGCTGCATGTTGGCAAATGCGTTGATGTCCGGCTGCTCTAACGATTCTACGACATTCTGCAAATTTTTATCCACACCGTTGCGCACTTTCGTCATGGGTTTGTCATTCCCTTCAGGCGTTGTGCACATTCGTGGATGTGCCGCATGTAATCCTCGATCAAAGTTTGAATCATAGCGCGGCGTTCATCTGTCGTTGCCCCGTCCCGCTCCACGTCCACGACCTCCACCTTCACTTCCCGCGAATCGACGTAGGTGCACCGGAAATCAAACGAATATTGACTGTGTCCCTCTGTAATGATGTGAATATGAAGGACGTTCGGAAACTTCTCATCCGCTTCGACGGATGATTTGTCCGACGGATGTAGCATAAGCGGCAGCGTTTCGTTCCAGGCTTGCGCAAGCTGCTTCAAGTCCACCGTAAGTTCAGCCGTTTTCGGCACTCGGCATACACCCCCTTCCTTAAGGTGAGGTTTTGGGCCCGGTTTTATGCGTACACAAAAAGAGGAATGAAGCGCTAATGCCTCATCCCTCTCATTATCCAAAACTATGTAATTTTTTTTATGGCGGAGAGGGTGGGATTCGAACCCACGGTAGCCTCACGACTACGGCGGTTTTCAAGACCGCTGCCTTAAACCACTCGACCACCTCTCCAGCAATTCGCATTGTAACACATTCCGGCGAACAAGAGCAATGTTTACTTCTTGGCAATAACGCGAACTTCCCCCATATAAGGCTGGAGCGCTTCCGGAACGAGAATGCTGCCGTCCGCTTGCTGGTAATTTTCAAGAATCGCAGCGACGGTACGCCCGACGGCAAGGCCGGACCCGTTCAGTGTATGAACAAACTCAGGCTTTGACTTCGCGTCTCGGCGGAATCGAATGTTCGCTCGACGCGCCTGGAAATCCTCCGTGTTGCTGCACGACGAAATTTCACGGTAAGTGTCCCCGCTTGGCAGCCACACCTCGAGATCGTACGTCTTCGCGGCCGAGAATCCAATATCGCCCGTGCAAAGCGCCAGCACTCGATACGGCAGCCCCAGCTTCTGAAGCACTCGCTCCGCATCGGTTGTCATCTTCTCCAGCTCTTCATAGGAATGTTCTGGCATTGTCAGTTTAATGAGCTCCACCTTATTGAACTGATGCAGTCGAATCAGCCCGCGGGTGTCGCGACCTGCCGAGCCGGCTTCCGAGCGGAAGCAGCCGCTGAAGGCGGTATAACGCTTCGGCAGTTCTTCCGCGGATAAAATCTGTTCCCGGTGATAATTCGTTACGGGAACTTCGGCTGTCGGCACTAAGAAATAATCCAGCTCTTCAAGCTTAAACACATCTTCCGCAAACTTCGGCAGCTGACCGGTTCCAATCAAGCTGTCCCGATTGACGATCATGGGCGGAATCATTTCTTCATACCCGTGTTCTCCATGAAGGTCAAGCATGAAATTCATCAATGCTCGTTCGAGCCGAGCCCCTAAACCTTTATAGAATACAAACCGGGAGCCCGTTACCTTGCCGGCCGCTTCGAAATCGAGAATGTCCAATGCCTGGGCAAGCTCCCAATGGGTTTTCGGCTCAAATTCAAACTTCGTCGGCTCTCCATACCGTCTAACCTCCACGTTCTCCGCTTCGGAAGAACCCACTGGAACTGATTCATGGGTAACGTTAGGAAACGCCAGCACAAGGGCGTTCAATTCCTCTTCGACGGACCGAATATCGTCGTCGAGCATCTTGATCCGATCGGAGACGTCGCGCATTTCAAGGATCAGCACTTCGGCGTCCTCACCGTTTTTCTTTCTTTTGGCGACTTCCTGCGAAACCGTGTTCCGGCGATTTTTGAGCGTCTCGCTTTCCTGCAGCAGCTCTCTCCGCCGAACGTCAAGCGCAGCAAACGCGTCGACATCGTCCAACGGCTTCCCTCTGTTCTGCAGGGATGTCTTCACACGCTCCGGTTCGTTCCGAAGCAGCTTCATATCCAACAAAATTGCGACCTCCCTTACCTGCTGCCGACCGATGCGGCCGATTCCTTCACCATCTGAAGGAAGTATTCGTGCATGCTGTTATCGTCCGTCAGCTCCGGATGGAAGGACGCGCCGAGCAGATGCCCTTGCCGCACAGCAACCATTCCGGATCGATACGTCGCCAGCACCTCAACCGAAGCGTCCACCTGCTCAATCAGAGGAGCTCTTATAAAGACGGCACGCACCGGTCGATCCCAATTTTTCATCTCAAGGTCTACTTCAAAGCTTTCTCTTTGCCGACCGAAGGCGTTCCGAGTAACCGTGATATCCAGTAAGCCAAGATGCGGCTCATCTGCGCCGGTAATCCGCTTGGCCAATACGATCAAACCGGCGCAAGTCCCGAACAGCGGCTTCCCAGCGGACGCAAAATTGAAAATTGCTTCAATAAAGCCATACGTACGCATCAGCTTGCCGATTGTCGTGCTTTCGCCGCCGGGAATAATAAGCCCCTGAATGTCATCCAGCTGCTCCGGCCGTTTCACCACGACTCCGGTCGCGCCGGTGCTTTCGATGCTTCGAATATGCTCCGCCACCGCTCCTTGGAGCGCCAGCACGCCAATTTTCATGAGGATGACACCTCGCTTTCCGTTCCATATACGAAAAAGCGGGGAGTTTTACCAACCCCGCTCCTGCATTCTTTGATTTGTTTCCAATTTGGAAATTTCAATGCCCTTCATCGGGGTACCCAAGTTTTTCGAAAGGTTAGCGATTAATGCGTAATCCGTATAATGCGTTGTCGCTTCCACAATCGCCTTTGCGAACTTCTCGGGGTTGTCCGATTTGAAGATACCCGAACCTACGAACACGCCGTCTGCGCCAAGATGCATCATGAGAGCTGCGTCCGCAGGAGTCGCAACACCGCCTGCCGCAAAGTTGACGACCGGCAGCTTCCCGTTCTCATTTATATACAAGAGAAGCTCATATGGAGCGCCGAGGTTTTTCGCTTCTGTCATCAGCTCATCCTTCGACATGTTGCGCACCTTCCGGATTTGCCCTTGAATCATGCGCATGTGCCGAACCGCTTCAACAATGTTCCCCGTTCCCGGCTCGCCCTTCGTCCGAATCATCGACGCGCCTTCACCGATTCGGCGAAGCGCCTCGCCCAAGTCCCGGGCGCCGCAAACGAACGGTACGGTAAAATCGTTTTTATCAATATGATACACTTCGTCTGCTGGCGTAAGCACTTCGCTTTCGTCGATATAATCGACGCCAAGCGATTCCAGCACCTTTGCCTCGACAAAATGGCCAATCCGCGCTTTCGCCATCACCGGAATCGAAACTACCTTCGTAACTTCCTCTACAATCGTTGGATCCGCCATCCGGGCCACGCCGCCCGCAGAGCGAATATCCGCCGGTACCCGTTCTAATGCCATAACCGCAGAAGCACCTGCCGCCTCCGCAATTTTTGCTTGTTCTGCGTTCATGACGTCCATAATGACGCCGCCTTTTTGCATTTCGGCCATTCCGCGTTTTACACGAGAAGTTCCCGTTTCCATCGTTCCTTAGCCCTCCACTCCAATAGCACTACGTTCGTATCTAAAACCTTATTTTACAATAACCGCTCACTGCTTACAACTTCAATTACAGTTTAGCCAAACAAACCTACGATACCGGAAAACAGATTAGAGAAAAAGCCCCCGATTCCCCGCATCATCATACGGAACCAACCTGCCTTTTCCACATCCTCCGTAACGATCAGCGGGACCTCCATAACCACGTCGCCGTATTGAACGGTTACCGTCCCTACTTGATCTTCAGCCTTTAACGGTGCCGACAGCTGCTCTTCCGGATATGGCTCCGCGGTTACCGTTGGAGTTACTGTATCTCCTTTTTTGACGATCAGTTCCACGCCTTTCCCAATGACAACGGGAATGTCTTGAACAACCCCGTTTCTAATGTGGACCGTCGGCAGCTCCGGCAGCTCTGTCTTCGCCGTAACGACCGTCTTCTTCTCGAAGTTGTTGAAGCCATAGTCCAGCAGCTTGCGCGTTTCCATGAACCGGTCTTGATTCGATTTCGCTCCCATCACGACGCTGACCAGGCGCATCCCGTCCCGTTCCGCAGTTCCTGTAAAGCAATATCCCGCATCGGAAGTATGACCCGTCTTCAATCCGTCCAAGCCTTCATATGCATATTTTCTTAAACTTTGGTTGTCTTTATTCGCCTCCACCATCCAGTTCCAATTGACCATTGGATCCTTATCGGTTTCGTTAAACTTCTTCTGGGGAATCTTCGTATATTCAAGCACTTGCGGATGCTCTACGATGATGGCATGCGCCAGCTTCGCCGCATCTAGAGCCGTTAACAGCGTCTCTCCATCAATCGATGTCGGAGCGTTCCCCATATCGCGGCGTGATAATCCTGTAGAATTGATAAAATGTGTCGCGTCGGAAAGACCGATCCGTTTCGCCGTTTCGTTCATCAATTGAGCGAATTGTTCCTCCGTCCCGGAAATAAGTTCCGCGAAAGCGACAGCCGCATCATTGCCTGAATAGATAGAAAGCAATTCGAACACTTGCCTTACGGAATACGAATGGCCCTCCGCCATGAGCTGACCCGATCCGATTGTGTCTGCAGCATTTTTTGACGTCAAGATCATGTCGTCCCAGGAAAGGCGGCCCGCTTCAATTTCCTCCATGACCAAGTACTCCGTCATCATTTTCGTCATACTCGCCGGTTGGTACGGTTCATTCTCGTTTTCAGCATACAAAATTTGCCCGGTTGCAGCATCCATGAGCACAGCCGCATTCACTTCAAGGCCCAAATCGACCTCTTCAGCTTGTACGCTTTGTACGAATGGTGCCGCTGCCTGCAAAGCCAATGCACAGCATATCGCCGCTGCCCAACGGCCGAATGTTTTCCCCAACATCCTCTGCATTCTCCTTCTCCCTATCATGTCTCGTTCATTTCGTTATTGTAACATAGGTCGACGAACGATCAAAAGCGGCTTCCGCCTTATGGTGAAAAGAGGAAACGGACAAGGCATTCCGCCTTGTCCGCTTATCTATTGTAAATTATAAAGAGTAGTTGGGTGCTTCTTTTGTAATTTGAACATCGTGTGGATGGCTTTCGCGCAAGCCGGCTCCAGTAATCCGAACGAACTGCGTATCCGACCGAAGCTCCTCAATCGTCTTTGTTCCACAGTAGCCCATACCGGAACGAAGGCCCCCGATGAGCTGATGAATCGTATCTTTAAGCGGGCCTTTATAAGGCACTCGGCCCTCAATGCCTTCCGGGACAAGCTTGCTTTCATTTTCCTGGAAATAACGGTCTTTGCTTCCTTCCTTCATAGCGCCGATGGAACCCATGCCCCGATACACTTTGAAACGGCGGCCTTGAAAAATCTCCGATTCGCCCGGGCTTTCTTCCGTACCTGCAAACAAAGAACCGATCATGACCACGTTTGCGCCCGCCGCAATCGCCTTTGTGATATCTCCGGAATATTTAATGCCCCCATCCGCGACGATTGGCACGTTATATTCCCTAGCCGCAGTTGCGCAGTCATAAATCGCCGTAATTTGCGGAACGCCGATGCCCGCGATGACACGAGTCGTACAGATCGAGCCCGGCCCGATGCCAACCTTCACAACAGAAGCGCCGGCTTCGATCAATTCACGTGTAGCCTCGCCGGTTGCTACGTTCCCTGCAATAATGAGCAGCTCCGGATAAGCGTTACGGATCTTTCGAACCGCCTCAATAATATTTACATGCGCACCGTGTGCGGAATCGACGACAAGAATGTCAATCTCGGCTTCCACCAAGGCTGCCACCCGTTCCATCGTATCCTTGCTGATCCCAACGGCCGCACCGACGACAAGACGTCCATGACGGTCTTTGGCAGCATTCGGAAACTGGATCGCCTTCTCGATATCTTTAATCGTAATCAAACCTTTAAGCTGGTATTGATCGTCGACTAACGGAAGCTTCTCAATCTTATGCTGCTGCAGGATCGTTTCCGCTTGCTGCAGCGTTGTGCCGACCGAGGCGGTGACCAGATTGTCTTTTGTCATTACTTCGCTAATTTTAATGGAAAAATCATGAACGAAACGAAGGTCGCGGTTCGTCAGAATCCCTACCAGCTTGTTATGGTTGTCCACAATCGGAACGCCCGAAATCCGGTATTTTCCCATTAATTCTTCGGCGTCATAAACATGATGATCTGGAGTCAAGGAAAATGGATTCGTAATGACCCCGCTTTCCGATCGTTTTACGCGATCTACTTCCTCCGCCTGTTGCACAATCGACATGTTTTTATGAATAATGCCGATACCGCCTTCACGTGCGATCGCGATTGCCAGCGCAGATTCCGTTACCGTATCCATTCCCGCGCTAATAAACGGAATGTTGAGTTGCAAATGCGGACCCAACTTTGTCGATACGTCCGCATCCCGCGGCAGCACTTCGGATCTACGCGGCACTAAAAGGACGTCATCAAAGGTAAGACCTTCCTTTGCAAATTTCGTTTCCCAGGACAAGCTGGACCCTCCTCGTATTTCATAATTGTCGTTCATGATTACCCATGAAAATATATTATTGCAATATTATCAGGTTCGTTATGAGGGGTCAAGGAAAGTATGACAAGGATATTTCAAAGGGGAATAATGGCCGATCGGGATTTACATAACAGGCATCACACGTACCAAAAATAACTGTTCAGCGAAATATCTTGTCAAGCATCACATCACACACTTACGACAAGTATTATTCGAAAGGTATTTCCCCTCTATGTTGTTTGCCATGTTTCAGTTTTAGGTGTATTAATATCCCATTACTGCTCCGTTATATTAGGGTGAGCGATGTAACATAGGCGAATAGCGGAACGAATGGTTCGTTACTCAGGCTTTTTAGGCCAAGCGACGGAATTCTGAGAAAGTAGCGGACAACCCGTTCCACTAAACACACCATATTATCACTATTGGCTGGACTAGCGGACAGTGAATTCCTTTAATGGAGA
>LNAP01000947.1_pt2 | contig 47829 bp, 54 predicted proteins | sample 602601 | NCBI WGS metagenome assembly LNAP01 (sample SAMN02440304, study PRJNA202911) | soil metagenome | biome: Subtropical and temperate rainforests or woodlands; isolation source: soil samples (1 kg each in a 20% v/v slurry with milli Q water) were... ...
AACGCTCATTGGATTTTATCCAGTTGCGAATTTCCATATCTGATAATTTTGCCATTTAACAACCCCTATTAATGTGTACCACTAAAAATGTACCAATAACGCCGACTGGTACACAAGGTGGTACACACAGATATTGCGCTTCTATGATTTAAATTGCAACACTAAGAATTAAAAAAGCCTTTTAAAAAAAGGCTTTTAAGGGGAATTGGATTTCGGATGATTTGAGCTAAAACATTACTCAATATTCTGAATCTGCTCGCGCATCTGCTCAATGAGCACTTTCAGCTCCATTGATACCTGCGTTGTGTGCACTGATACTGATTTTGAACCTAGCGTATTGGCTTCACGGTTAAGTTCCTGCATCAGGAAGTCCAGACGTTTTCCGGCTGGCGCGTCAGCATTCAAGATACGCTTCACTTCTGACACGTGTGCGGTCAATCGGCTTAACTCCTCATCCACATCGATACGCTGTGCGAACAGCACCAACTCCTGTGCTATGCGCTCTTGGTCTACGGTTTTAATCGTTTCCTGCAATTTAAGTTCCAGCTTGGCCTGATACTCTTTATTGAGCTGCGGTAGCAATGGTTTTACTTTGGCAACCAGCGCTTCAATCTGCCCCAGCCTGTCCAGAATCAAGGCCTTCATTTTTTCACCTTCACGTGCACGCGATGCAGTCAGGTCTTGCAGCCCTTGCGATACAAGCTTCCTGATATCTTCTGCCAGTGATTCGTGACTTAATTCTTCGTGCTGCACTACACCAGGCCAGCGCAAAATATCTGCAACACTCAGCGCGCGGCTTTGCGGAAAGAATTGCTGGGTTTTTATTTGCATTTCAGCTAGCTGCTGCATTATCTGCTCATCCAGCTGTGGTGCCTGTGCCGACTGCGTGCGCTGAATCAGATTGATTTTGCATTCAACTTTGCCACGGCTTAACTGCGCGCAGATCAGCTCTCTGATCTGCGGCTCAAAGCTCTTTAGCGTTTCATCCAGTTTAAAATGCAAATCCAGATAACGGCTGTTAACAGCACGCAGCTCCAATAAGAGCGTAGCACCTTCTATCGGCTGCTCTAATGCAGCAAAGCCAGTCATACTATAAGTCATGTTATTTTCCTAATTTAACAAATTAAATTTGTTATTTTTATAATCGGCTTCAATGTTACCAAACACTCGCTATTTCATACGAATATAAAGCATAAAGATTGTCATAAAATAAGCATTCATGTGAAGTTATAGTGTGGCTTTAGGAAAGTTATGGTGATTACCATATCAGAAAAAACTTTAATTACAGTCAATTACGCGTTATATTGGCTAATTAAATCGAAGTTTGAATGCCAGACCATGATTATAAAAATACACATATCAACAATCGATTATAGTTAAAGAAATTATTAGCAAAATTGTCTACTCCTCATAAGAATTTAGCATTACCCGCCGGTTATAAATTACAAGATTATGAAATTAAAAAAGTCTTGAGTTATGGCGGATTCAGCTTCGTGTATCTGGCGCACGACAAAGATAAAAACTTTGTTGCAATTAAAGAATATCTGCCGTCATCCATCGCCTTACGTGATGAGAATGCAACCGTACAACCCAATACCGTAGACGTTGCAATGTTCAGGCATGGCCTGAAAAGTTTCTTTGATGAAGGCCTGACACTGGCCAAAATTGAGCATAAAAACATCGTGCGCGTGGTGAATTTCTTCCGTGCCAATGATACCGTTTATATGGTCATGCAATATGAACGCGGCAAATCACTGCAAGCTTATATTCTGGAACAAGCTGAGCTGGTTTCAGAAAACTTCATACGGCGAGTGTTCAGTGAGTTATCCAACGGCCTGCGTGAGGTACATACACATAAACTTTTGCATCTGGATATCAAGCCCGCGAATATATACATTCGGCTTGATGGCTCTCCGGTACTGCTGGATTTCGGCTCTTCGCGTCAGGCGTTAAGTGAGACACAAACAAAGATTTCACCGAGCTACACACCCGGGTTTGCCTCACCTGAGCATTACTATGACAAAAAACTGCTGGGCCCCTGGAGCGATATTTACAGCATAGGTGCCACCATGTATTCGTGTCTGGCGCGGAATTCTCCAATATCAGCAGACCAGCGTTTAAAAAAGGATACGCTGGTGCCTGCGGTAAAAATAGGTAAAGATCACTACTCTCAGGAATTACTCGAAATTATCGATAATTGTCTGGACCTGGATTATTTAAAACGTCCGCAGAGTGTGTTTTCACTACAAAAATCATTAATGGAAGCGCCACACAAGCCAAAGCCCAAAACCGGTCTTGTAAATAAATTCATTAATGCGCTTAATAAACACAATTCATCCAGCGCCAAAAAATCATCATGAAATTCACGATCTTTCAAAACAGCCGCCAGGGCCCGCGTCCTTATAATCAGGACCGGCTAGCTTACTCATATAGCAAAGATGCCCTGCTACTGGTAATTGCAGACGGTATGGGCGGGCATCGCCACGGCGAAGTAGCGGCGCAACTGGCTGTCACGACGATGACAGATGCATTTCAACGGCTGGCCGCACCTTTTCTATCGAGCCCGGCTAAATTCCTGATCGAGCAAATTCAGTTAGTACACGAAATGATTGACCAATTAGCGCGTGATCAGGATATGCTGGAAGCTCCGCGCACGACGATTGTAGCGGCAGTCGTGCAGCGCGGCATGCTGTATTGTGCGCATGCCGGGGATTCACGCCTTTATCATTTCCGCGATGGGCATTTACTCTATCGCACTGAAGACCATTCTATCGTACAGTCGCTCTATAACAAGGGCATGATTACCAGAGCGGAAATGGCGAATCATCCGTACCGGCATAAGATTTTCAGCTGTCTGGGCGGTGATGTGCCACCTAAAATTGAACTGGCAGACCGGCAGGAACTACTCGAAGGCGATACCGTCTTACTATGCACCGATGGCTTATGGGGAGCGGTTGGCGATGACCAGATTAAGCAGGTTCTGCGCGGCTCTTCCATTGAAGAGAATGTAACAAGATTGCTTGATCTGGCAGAATCCGGCAGCGCAGAAAAAGGCGACAACATGAGCGCAATCGGCCTGCAGTGGGGAGATAAGCTGCATAGTGATGATGCCGTTTCAACCATCACCTTGCCTATGGGCTTTTCAACTACCATCATGAATCCGCACACACGCAGCGACTTTGACGGTGTTGCAGACCCCAGCCAGGCAGATGATCTGAGCGATGAAGATATCGAAAGAACCATCGCAGAAATACAGATCGCACTGCAAAAAACCAAACGTACTTAATCAATTTTTTATAGCAGGATTTAACTGATGTCATCCAGTCACTCAAACAATATTCGCCCCAGCCAGCGTGCGCTCAACCAATTACGTGATGTAGAAATCATTCGCCACTACACTAAACATGCCGAAGGCTCCGTTTTAGTAAAATTTGGTGACACGCACGTGCTGTGTACTGCCAGTATCGATGAAAAAGTCCCCGGCTTTCTTAAAGGCAAAGGTCAGGGCTGGGTAACTGCCGAATATGGCATGTTGCCGCGCTCAACCGGCAGCCGCATGGATAGGGAAGCCGCCAAAGGTAAACAATCCGGCCGCACGCAGGAAATTCAACGCCTGATCGGCCGCTCGTTGCGCGCCATTATTGATCTGCAAAAACTGGGTGAACGCAGCATCCAGATCGACTGCGATGTAATCCAGGCCGATGGCGGCACCCGCACTGCCAGTATTACCGGTGCTTATGTAGCACTGCATGATGCTATCTCTACCCTGCTCAAAAGCGGTAAAATTACACAGTCGCCACTCAAAGATTCTGTTGCAGCGATTTCTGTCGGCATGCATCAAGGTCAAGCGGTACTGGACCTGGACTATATTGAAGATTCAGACTGCGACACCGATATGAACGTAGTGATGACCGGCAGCGGCGGTTTCGTTGAGGTTCAGGGCACTGCCGAAGGCGAGCCGTTCTCGCGTGAAGCAATGGATGCGATGCTGGATTTGGCCGCATTTGGCATCAAACAACTGACTGACAAACAAAAAGAGGTTTTGAGTGTTTAATAAACTGGTTATTGCCACTGGCAACAAAGGCAAACTGCGCGAGATTCAACACGTACTCAGCGCGCTGAATATCGAGATTATTCCGCAATCAGAATTCAGCGTTCCGGAATGCGAAGAACCGCACTGCACGTTTATTGAAAACGCATTGGCCAAAGCACGTCACGCCAGCAAACATACCGGCTTACCGGCTTTAGCGGACGACTCCGGCTTGTGTGTCGATGCACTGCAAGGCGCACCTGGCGTATTATCCGCGCGCTATGCCGGAAAAAACCAGCCGAATAGCCTGCTCACGCAGGATGAACGCAACAATGACAAACTGCTGCAGGAAATGAGCAGTATCTCCAATCGTCACGCGCACTTTTATTGCGTCATGGTGCTGGTGCGCCATGAGCATGACCCGGAACCCATTATTGCCGAGGGTAGCTGGCAGGGCATTATTCTGCGTGAATATCGCGGCAGTGACGGCTTTGGTTACGATCCGCTTTTTTTAGACGATAAAACTGGCAAGACAGTGGCAGAGCTGCCGTTAGAAATCAAAAGCCGTATCAGCCACCGTGGTCACGCTATGGCTAAGCTGCTGCAGAAACTGGAAAGGCTGAGCAATGAGTAGCAAATGGCCTAAATGGGTACGTGATGACCAGAGCGTGGTGTCATGTACCGAAAAGGTCAAAGTAATGACCGAAAACTTTGACGAAATTAAACAGATTGCACAAGACGCTCTTGAGGATGGCCTGCTCATGGAAGTGTCTGAGCAGCAGATGCGCGATGCCCTGCATGCGCTGGTTGATTCACTCATCAATCCTTACAAAAAGTAAATCCGCCTGTATAAATAAATGTGTAGATAAAGGTAAATTAGTATCAAAAAGATCATCGAAATCAAAGCTGCCGGTAATTTCAATCCGGAACCGATTAATACCGTTGCGCCGCTTGCGGGTGCAGCGACCGTCTCAGGTTTAACCAACCCCCCCCCGCTTTCGCTCTACATCCATATCCCGTGGTGTGTGCGTAAATGTCCTTACTGTGACTTTAATTCGCATGAAAGCCGCTTCAAAAATGGTGAAATTCCTGAAGCCGCTTATGTCGATGCTTTAATTGCAGATTTAGAGTCTGCCACCCCCAAAGTGTGGGGCAGAAAAATCAAAAGTATATTTTTTGGCGGCGGCACGCCGAGCCTGTTTTCTCCGCAAGCCATAGACAGGATTTTAAGTCATGTGCGAGCACTTACTCCGCTTGAATACGATGCAGAGATTACACTGGAGGCTAACCCTGGTACGGTTGATAGTGCGCACTTTGCCGGCTACAAAGACGCTGGGGTGAATCGCCTATCGCTCGGCATACAAAGTTTTAGTGCCGATTATCTGAAAGCACTGGGTCGTATTCATGATGATAAACAAGCAATTGCTGCAGCCGAACTTGCGCTCAAAACTTTTGAACGTGTGAATCTGGATGTGATGTATGCGTTACCGAACCAAACGCTGGAACATGCATTGCGGGATGCAAAACAAGCAGTAGCACTTGGCCCTGACCATTTGTCGTTCTACCATTTAACACTGGAACCCAATACGCCGTTTCACCGCACGCCGCCTAGCCTGCCGGATGATGACACCAGCAGCGACATGCAGATCGAGATTGAAAACTTGCTGGCCGCGCACGATTACGAGCATTACGAGACTTCTGCTTTTGCCAAAAAAGGCATGCAAGCCAGGCACAACCTTAATTACTGGCAGTTCGGTGACTATCTGGGTATCGGTGCCGGTGCGCATAGCAAGCTGAGCTACCACGATAAAATCACGCGCGAAACTAGGCCTAAACACCCTAAAGCCTACATGGAGAAGGCAAGCCAGGGCAACGCTATAGAAAAAGTATGGGAAATCAGCCAAGATGAGCTGGGTTTTGAATTCATGATGAATGCGTTACGGCTGACTGAAGGTGTGCCGTTAAATCTGTTTCAGCAGCGCACAGGATTGAATCTGCACACGCTTGAAGGTTCCATTAAAGCTGCACAGAGCAAAGGATTGCTCTCGATTGAGCAAGGCCGCATTCAGCCTACCCTACTTGGGCAGCGCTTTTTAAATGAACTGCTGGAATTATTCCTGAATTAAGCCCTGAACTGCTTGATAGGCAACCTTCACTAAATGATTACGAGGCTGGCAACCTTCTTGCCAGCCACAACTTCAGGTTCCTACGCTGTAACTTTTCGAACCATACTTTTTGCTACCAACAGACTCTACACCACCAGTTCGTCCAGAGCCTTCACATCAAAGCTGATTAATTCTGCAATCCTGCCGTCTTTGAGTTTGTTAGACCAATTAGGATCAGCCAACAGCGCGCGACCCACTGCAACCAGATCGAACAAATGATGTTCAATACCATCATTTAACTGCTTAACATCAATGTGAATCGCAGCATCCGGTGATTCCTCACGCGTAAAATGGCCGACTCTGAATTCCTTTTCCAGCCCTACGCTACCAACCGCAATTACCGGCTTACCGGTTATTTTCCTGGTCCAGGTCGCCAATGAATCGTTTGAACCTTCAAATGCCGGCTGCCATAGTCTTCTGGTACTGGCGTGAAAGAAATCAACACCGGCGTCGGCAAGCGGCTTGAGTACCTGCGCCAGTTCGTCTGGCGTATTGGCGATTCTGGCATTGTAATCACCCAGCTTCCACTGCGAGAACCTGAATACGACCGGAAAGTCAGCACTAACCCTGGCTCTAACCGCCTTCACCACTTCAAGCGCAAATCTGCAGCGATTTTCCAGCGTACCGCCATACTCATCTGAGCGCTGGTTACTACCTTCCCATAAAAACTGGTCAATCAGGTAACCATGCGCGCCGTGAATCTCGACGCCGTCAAAGCCGATTTTTTCTGCGTTTTCTGCCGCCTCGGCATAAGCATTTATTGCGTCTGCTATATCTGCTTTCGTCATGGCCTTAACGAGGATTTTGCCTTCACTTTCCACCTGCATAGGCCCATAACCCGGCACGGCTGGGTCTGGCTCTACACCGGGGTTTCTTGCAGCACCAACATGCCATATTTGCGGGATAATTCTGCCGCCCGCCGCATGGACTGCTTCAACCACTTTTTTCCAACAGGCCAAGGCCTGCTCACCATGAAAAGCCGGTACATCTGCATAGCCGTTAGCTGCGGGGTGGCCGATATAAGTACCTTCTGTAATGATGAGCCCTACGCCACCCACAGCGCGACTGCGATAATATTCAACGACATTTGCGCCTGGCACACCTTTTGGTGATTTATTGCGCGTCATCGGTGCCATCACGATTCGGTTATTGAGTTTGAATCTGCCAAACTGCAATGGTTGAAAAATTTTATTTGCCTGGATTTCGTTCATCTGGGTTTCACTCATTTGTTATGAATACTTTCTTAAATTAAATGCTGCTCTTACTTTTCAGGCTTAAAGAACTTCACCGCTGCAAATTAATTCCAACCACTCAGCACAATCTTGCCTATGGTTGTTCCAGCCTCCAGCTGTGCATGCGCTTTGCGCAGATTTTCGGCATTGATTGGAGATAAAGTTTGCTTGATCGTAGTTGTGACCAGCCCCTGATCCACTAGTCTGGCGACTATGTTCAGGATATTGTGCTGTTCAACCATATCGGTCGTCTGATACATGGAGCGCGTATACATAAGCTCCCACACAAAGGTTGCACTTTTATTCTTGAGCAGGTTTAAATCTACTGGTCTCACGGTTTCCACGATTGAACATATACGTCCTTGCGGCTTGATCAGCGTTGCCATGATCGGGAAATAAGTATCCGTGTCATTGCAGCAAAAAATATAGTCCGGCTGTGCAATGCCAATAGCTGCCATCTGCTGCACGAGGTCTTGCCGGTGATCCACAACATGCTGCGCACCCAGTTCACGTACCCATTTCTCTGTCTCTGCTCTTGATGCTGTAGCCACCACCGTTATTCCTGCCAGCTTGCTTGCCAGTTGAATGGCAATAGAGCCAACGCCACCCGCACCGCCAATAATGAGCAGGCTTTTGCCTTGGTTATGCGTTGGCTGCTGTGATATCTGTAATCGCTCGAACAATGCTTCCCACGCCGTGACAGCCGTCAACGGCAATGCGGCGGCCTGTGCGAAATTCAAACTTTGCGGCATGACGCCCACAATGCGTTCATCAACCAGCTGATACTCGGCATTGGAGCCGGAGCGTGTGAGGTCTCCGGCATAAAACACCTTATCACCGGCTTGAAAAAATGTGCATCCCGGGCCGGTTTTAACTACTTCACCTGCCGCATCCCAACCCAGTATTTTTGGGCTAGGCTCGACTTTATCTTTTGGCTTACGCACCTTGGTATCAACTGGATTAACTGATACGGCATGCACACGCACCAGTAAATCTCGTCCGCCAACTTCAGGCATAGCCAGATCAATATCCATTAGTGATTCTGGATCAGAGATCGGTAAATAACGGGTAAGTCCTACTGCTTTCATAAGTTTCCTCACATGGTAAAGCGCTTCAGCGCTCATTTATTCAATATCTGATTGAGCGCTTCCAGTAACTAAAATTAAATTGAAGTTTCAAGTACGGTACGGCTGATATCAAGTGTCACATCACCATGCTCGCCCAGCTTCACCATACCGTGTTTTTCCAACTGCGCCAGCAATGCCGGTATATGCTCTTTGGTGATCTGGTAGGCAGAGAGGCGTGTTTTTACCTGCATACTTTCAAAAAAGTCGCGGGTTTTGGTAATGGCGGCATCAATACGCTGCTCTTCGCTGCCTTCGCGTATATTCCAGACGCGATCTGCATACTGCAGCAGTTTCTCCCGTTTTGAGTCACGACGTAAGCTCAACATCGTCGGCAGAATGATTGCCAATGTCTGCGCATGGTCCAGACCATGTAATGCTGTCACTTCATGCCCTATCATGTGGGTTGCCCAGTCACTGGGTACGCCTGCACCAATCAAACCGTTTAGTGCCAGCGTTGCTGTCCACATCAGGTTAGCTTGCAGCTCATAATCATTTGGATTCTCCAGTAACTGCGGGCCGATTTCTATCAAAGTCTGCAGCAAACCTTCTGCAAAACGATCCTGCACTTTTGCACCTACCGGATAAGTCAGATATTGCTCCATGACGTGTGTGTAGGCATCAACCACACCATTTGCCAGCTGCCGCGTCGGCAGTGTGTAGCTCTTGGTCGGGTCTAACACTGAAAACTGCGGGAATACCTTTTCGCTGGTGAAATAAAGTTTATCTTTTTCTGCTTCACGCGTGATGACCGCACCATCATTCATCTCCGATCCTGTCGCCGGTAGCGTCAATACCGTGCCATAAGGCAGCGCCTTCTTCACATTGGCTCCGCGTTTAGTCAAAATTTGCCAGGCATCACCCTCTGCATATACCGCCGCCGCAACAAATTTAGTACCATCGATCACAGAGCCGCCGCCTACCGCAAGCAAATAATCCAGCTTGTTGGCTTTAATCTGCGCCACGGCCTGCATCAGTGTTTCGTAGCTGGGATTAGGCTCAATGCCACTGAACTCTTCTACATAGCGCTTACCAAGTGCAGCTTTCACTTCTGCCAGTGTGCCATTATTTTTAGCGCTATTGCCGCCCATAAGCACCAGCACACGCGCATCTGCAGGCACATACTGATTAATTTCGGCTACTTTGCCTTTGCCAAACAAGATACGCGTAGGATTGTAAAAATCAAAATTTAACATCAGTTAAAACTCCTCAATAAATTCATAAAAATAGACCAGTCGTCTATGATAATTCTAAATAAAAATAGCCTATATTCAGGCTAGACCGAGCCTCGCTTTGGTCGCGTCCATCGCACGCTCCAGCGGCTCACGCGTATGGCTGACTTTAGTCAGCAGCGTGGCGCCTACCCACATATAATAAATTTCCGCAGCAATGCTTTTTGCATCCAAATGTGCCGGAAACTCACCTTTGGTGATACCTTCGTGAACACACTGAGCCAGCCGCGCTATTACACGGTCTGTACCGTTTTTAAGTGTAATACGCATTAACTCAGATAAGTCGGTCACTTCTGCACTCAGTTTAACTACCAGACACTTATCAGCGGTAGTGTCACTGGATTGCGTGTCCAGCCAAGCCTGGAAATACGCTAACAGACTGTCAGCACTGCCGGTACTCAAGGCGATTTCAAGCTGCTGCATATATTGCTCAAAATAGTCTTTTATCAGCTCATCACCAAATTGCTCTTTGGATTTGAAATAGTGATAAAAAGAACCTTTAGGCACGCCAGCACTGGTGAGTATTTCGTTCAGGCCTACCGCAGCAAAACCTTTACCAAGAATAATCTCCTTAGCCACATCCAGCACATGCTGCCGCGTATCGCCGGATTTATTTGTTGTAATTTCATTTACCATACTGAGCATTATACATGAATTAGACCAGTCGTCTAGCATTATGCCAGCACTTTAATGCTGACCCAGATTAAGCCAAGTTTCATATATGCAATGTTAATAGCATTAATTTCTTAGGCTCCTCACTTTTAATACAGATCATGGGTATGCATATGAAGTTAATTTATAAAAATAAAAGCACGCTATCCACCACTATGGGAACTATACAGCGGCTAATAAGCTCAGATAGAAGCTGCACATTGCCGGTAAAAACCTCATAACCTTTTATGCGACTGTTATTCGCTTTATTAATTCTAATGCCGACATTCCTATTTCAAACCGATGCCTATGCGGCAAAGCCTTATAAAGCGCCATTCTGGCTGCCAGGTGGTCACCTGCAGACGATTGTTGCATCACTGCTGTCCACAGGTTCGGAAGTTAAATATCGCCGGGAAAGATGGGAACTGAACGATGGGGATTTTATTGATGTTGACTGGGCAGATGCACGGCGCACAAATTATGACGGACAGCTCACTTTATCTGAACCGATTGCGTCAGAAAATATAGAACAAAAAAAACCCGTTGTTGTCATCTTCCATGGTTTAGAAGGCGACTCGCAAAGCCAATATGCAAAATCTCTGATCGGCGCAGCGTTAGCTAAAGGCTGGCACGGGGCAGTCATTCATTTCAGGGGCTGCTCCGGAGAGCAAAACCGACTGCCGCGTTTCTATTATGCCGGAGATAGCCTGGAGATTAATACCATGCTCGCGCGCGTCAGGTCTATTTATCCTGACAATCCTATATATGCCGTAGGTTATTCATTGGGCGGTAACGCGCTACTCAAGTGGCTGGGAGAATTCGGCAGCAACAGTATGCTGAATATTAGCAAAGCGGTTGCCGTATCTGCGCCGATTGACCTGAAAGCTTCTGCTGTGTCGCTGGATAGCGGCCTCAACCGTATCCTGTACACGCCGATGTTTGTAGATTCCATGCGCCCTAAAGCACTGGCACTTTCCAAGCGTTTCCCCGGCTTGTTAGATGACCAGCGCATCAATAATGCAAAGACTATCCACGATATTGATAATGCCGTGACATCAGTTCTATATGGTGCCAAGGATGCCTCGGATTATTACCGTAAGAACGCATCAAAACCTTTTCTAAAAAATATCACGCTACCCACGCTGATTATTAATGCCAAAAACGACCCATTCCTGCCGCCGCAGTTTCTGCCTACAACAGATGAGGTCTCTGAATCTGTGACGCTGGATTATCAGGAACAAGGCGGCCATGTTGGTTTTTACTCGCCGTTTGTTAACAATGAAAACAGCTGGCTACCGAACAGAATTATAGAATTTTTAGAAGAAAATTAATCTATAGAACGTTAATTACGTTTAGCTTAAACAACATAAAACTTAAGTAATCAATTTTAATCAAACTAAAAAAATTAGAAGGGCAAGCATGCAACTCACGAGTTTAGCGATCAACATGGCAGAAAAAGGACTGTTACCGGATAGTGCCATTCGCTCCGGTATTCGCCGCTTATCACAAACAAGGCTAGACGAGATCAGCGCTGCCGACTGTGAACGCAGCATCAGAATCGAAACCGATTTCATCACATCCATGAACCAGTCGCCCATCGCACTGGTACCGGAACTCGCAAATGCGCAGCACTATGAAGTGCCTGCAGAATTCTTTCAGCTTTGCCTCGGCAAGCACAGAAAATACAGCAGTTGCTTCTGGCTGCCCGATACCAGAACGCTGGACGAGGCTGAAGCCAATGCATTAAAACTCAGCTGTGAACATGCTGATCTGGCGAATGGCCAGCAAGTGCTCGAACTCGGCTGCGGCTGGGGATCTTTAACGTTATGGATGGCGGAACACTATCCGCAGAGCAGCATTATTGCGGTATCAAACTCAAACTCGCAGCGCGAATACATTCAAGCGACGGCAAAAGCCCGCGGTTTAAATAATATTCAGGTCATTACTTGCGACATGAATACATTCAATCCGGCTGACCATGGCATCAAGCATCAATTTAACCGTGTTGTTTCAGTCGAGATGTTTGAGCACATGCGCAATCACCAGTTGCTGTATAAAAAAGTACATGCCTGGCTGCTACCCGGCGGTAAATTCTTCATGCATATCTTTGTGCACCGCAGTACGCCTTATGCCTTTGAGGTGCAGGGTGATGACGACTGGATGAGCCAGTTCTTTTTCTCCGGCGGCATGATGCCGAGTGATGATCTGCCATTGCACTTTCAGCAGCATCTCAAACTTAAGCAGCGCTGGCGCTGGGATGGTACACACTATGAAAAAACCGCCAATGCATGGCTAGACAATATGGATCTGCACAAAGACAAGATTACACCGATTCTGGAAAATACTTACGGTGCAGAAAATGCCGAGCAATGGCGTAACCGCTGGCGTATATTTTATATGGCCTGTGCAGAACTGTTTGGATACCGCCATGGTCAAGAATGGTGGGTAACTCATTATCAATTCGAACGACCGCTATAACATGCTACTTGCCAATTTTTTATTATTTCAACTTGCCTGGTTTGCCTGTGTCTTAGGTGCGGCTTATGGCATGCCATGGCTAGGCGTCACTGTGACATTGATGACGACAGCCTGGCATCTATATCAATCCAAGCGCGCAAAGCCGGAGATGCTGCTCATGTTTGCAGCGCTGCTGATTGGCGCCTGCTTTGATCAGGCTATGCTGTTAATGCAGTTAATAGCATACCAGCAGCACGGCTGGAGTACGTCACTGGTCCCGGTGTGGATTCTGGCGTTATGGCTTGCGTTTGCCTCCACACTCAACCTGAGTCTGGCATGGATGCAGGGACGCTATCTGATTGCGATGTTATTCGGCGCTTCCGGCGGACCGCTGGCTTATTTCGGCGCACAGAATATCGGCGCAGTCACTTTACCTAGCAGTACCTCTTATATCGCTTTATCTGTTGGGTGGGCTGTGATCACGCCTGTGCTTTTATATATAGCCAAACATACCAATGGATTTAAAACGGAGCATAGTGCATGAATTGGCAACTTTACCTGTATGGACTCTATGCCATGCTTGCCTTCGGTTTTGCAGGCTGGCTCATCAGCTTATACCGTAACAACGTCACGCACGTGGACAGCATGTGGAGCTTGTTCTTCTTGGTTGCAGGCTTTGCCTATGCGAGCCAGATGGCAGACTTAAACACCCGATCACTGATCGTATTGTCTTTACTCACATTATGGGCTGTGCGCTTGTGTGTGTATCTGACATGGCGCAACTGGGGTCCGCATGAAGATCACCGCTATACCGCTATACGCAGCAACAATTCCCCAGGCTTTGCTTTCAAGAGCATATACATCGTATTCGGCCTGCAGGCTGTGCTTGCGTGGATCGTCTCTTTACCTGTTTTAGGTGCATTAAATTCTGCGGCACCGATCAACATCCTCGATATTACCGGCATTGCGCTGCTAGGCTTTGGTTTAGTCTGGGAGACGGTAGCTGACTGGCAGCTAAGTGCTTTCAAGGCCAAGCCACAGAATAAATCCAAGGTACTCAATAGCGGTCTCTGGCGCTACAGCCGCCACCCTAACTATTTCGGCGAGTGCTGTGTATGGTGGGGCTTTTATCTGATGGCACTTGCGGCGGGCGCATGGTGGGCGATTCCGTCAGCACTGTTGATGACATTGCTGCTGCTTAAAGTAAGTGGCGTCTCACTGTTGGAACAGACTATCACGGAGCGTCGTCCGCAATATGCAGATTACATCCGTACCACCAATGCGTTTATTCCGGGACGCCCAAAGGTAACAAAATGATTATAAAAACACTGCCCGCAGCTGTTCTGGGATTATTAGTTTCCAATGCCGCCTTCGCCAAGGAATGGGATTTTGATGTTTATCTGGATAAAACCAGAATCGGCCAGCACACATTTAAATTAAGCGCAGCCAACGAGCTTGTGAGCCAGGCAAAATTCAATGTAAAGGTGCTGTTTATTAATGCCTACCAATACAACCACACCGCCGTTGAGCAATGGCAGGATGGCTGCCTCAAACAGCTTGAAGCCAACACGCTGGAAAATGATGTTGCGACCAAAGTAAAAGGCACAGCTGATAGCGACCGCTTTGTAGTCGATGATGGTAAACAAAAGCAGGTGTTGCCGGGCTGTGCGATGACGTTCGCATACTGGTCGCAAAAGATGCTGCAGCAGACAAAACTGCTGAATCCGCAAAACGCCGAGTGGCTGGACACCAAAATCATTAAAACAGGCAGTGAAATACTGGACGTAAAAGGCAAAAAAATCGAAGCGCTGCGTTACAAGCTGGATGCCAGCCTGGCCGGCAAAACCAAACTCAATATTGAGCTGTGGTACCGCGCCGATAACCTTGACTGGGTCGCACTCAAATCGATCACGCCTGAAGGCTATGTCATCAATTACAAACTAAGGTAATGCACCCATGAATTTTATGACACTAAAGAAGCTATTCATTATGACAATATTAACAAGCCTGTTTTGCGCCTGTGCTAGCAACCAGAAACCGCAGATCGCCACCGTACCGCAAGTAGATATCCAGCGATTTATGGGGCCATGGTATGTGATCGCAGCGATTCCAACCGCAATTGAAACCGAATCTTTCAATGCAATTGAAAGCTATAAGCTGGATGATGACGGCACGATCGCAACCACATTCACATTTAACAAAGGCAGCCTGGATGGCAAGGTGAAAACCTACAATCCGCGCGGCTTTGTTGTGGAAAATACCGGCAATGCACGCTGGGGTATGCAATTCATCTGGCCGATCAAGGCGGAATACCTGATCGCACATGTGGATGAAAACTATAGCGAAACCATCATTGCCCGCAATGCGCGCGATTATGTGTGGATCATGGCCAGAACACCGCACCTGAGCGAAGAGGCTTATCAGGCGTTGGTAAAGAAAGTCAGCGATATGGGATATGACATGCAAAAACTGCGTCGGGTACCGCATAACAAAGCCAATCCGTAGAGAATGTTATGTTTAAGAAATTAATTTCATGGTTTGACAATAAAGCGGTAGCTGCTGACATTCTGGTTGAGGCTTCTGCGCCGAAAGAGAACTGGTCTGATATTGACTGGCTGCGCGTCATCCCGTTCGTATTACTGCATGTGGGATGCATCGCCGTGTTCTGGGTAGGCTTCAGCTGGTTTGCAGCTGGTTTTGCTCTAGCACTGTATGCGATCCGCATGTTTGCGGTAACCGGTTTCTATCATCGCTATTTTGCGCATAAGGCGTTCCGTACCTCACGCCCGGTGCAGTTTATTCTGGCAGTGCTCGGCGCAAGTGCCGTACAGCGCGGCCCGCTATGGTGGGCATCGCACCACAGGCATCATCATGCGTATGCGGATGACCATAAAGACTCTCACTCGCCGCTGCAGCATGGCTTTTTGTGGAGCCATTTCGGCTGGTTTCTGGCCACCAGAAATTTCATCACTCAAACCCATCGTGTAAAAGAGCTGGCTGCATTTGTAGAACTGCGCCTGCTGGATCGCTTTGATATCGTTGTTCCAATACTGCTGGGCACCGGTATTTATCTGTTAGGCGACTGGCTGGCGCTAGCACATCCTGAGTTTGGCACCAATGGCATGCAGCTATTTGTGTGGGGGTTTTTAATCTCAACTATTATGCTCTATCACGCCACATTTACGGTGAATTCATTGGCACATGTATGGGGTAAACGCCGTTATGCAACCAAAGACCAGAGCCGCAACAACCTGCTGATTGCCATCATGACGCTAGGTGAAGGCTGGCACAACAACCACCATCACTACCCGGCTTCTGCGAGTCAGGGCTTTTACTGGTGGGAGATAGACCTGACCTATTACGGGCTTAAGTTGCTTTCAGCACTTGGCCTGATCTGGGATCTGCGCACAGTTCCGCATGATATTCGTGAATCCAAAAAGATCCACCATCATTCATTGATTAGAAAGTGACCCGGATTGAAAATCGCCATTATCGGTAGCGGCATTGCGGGCAACACGATTGCCCATCATTTGCACAAACAGCATGAAATCACCGTGTTCGAAGCCGAACAATATATCGGTGGCCATACGCATACGCACAACATTCGGCATGAAGGTCAGGATATATCGGTGGATACCGGGTTCATTGTGTTCAATGACCGCACCTACCCAAACTTTATTGCCTTGCTGAGTGAGCTTAACGTGGCATGGCGCGCCAGCAGCATGAGTTTCAGCGTGCGCTGCGAAGATACTGACCTCGAATATAACGGTACTAGTATCAACAGTTTGTTCGCGCAGCGTTTGAATCTGTTCCGGCCATCATTCCATAAAATGATTCAGGATATTCTGCGTTTCAACAAAAGTTCGCTAGAACTGCTGGCAGAAGGCAACGAGATCAGGCTCGGTGATTATCTTAAACAAGGCGGCTACAGCCAGCAGTTTATCGACTATTACATCATCCCAATGGGGTCAGCAATCTGGTCGACTGATGCCAAACAGATGCTGGAATTTCCGGCACGGTTTTTTGTGCGCTTCTTTCACCACCACGGCATGCTCACCGTGAATGATCGTCCGCAGTGGCGTACCATTGTCGGCGGCTCTGCAAGTTATGTAACAGCCCTTACTGCACCGTTCATCGACCGTATACGCCTCAACACACCGATTGAAAGCGTGCGCCGCCTTAAAGGCTCGGTGCGCATCAAGCCAAGATTTGGCACAGAAGAAACGTTCGATTACGTGTTTTTTGCCTGCCATAGTGATCAGGCATTGCACATGCTGAGTGACAGCTCTGCGGCAGAAACCGAAGTGCTCGGCACAATTCCCTATCAAAATAACACCGTGTACCTGCATCACGATGTTTCACTCTTGCCGCGGAAGAAAATCGCCTGGGCGGCATGGAACTACCATGTCACCAAACCGGCATCAGAGCGCGTTGCCGTCACGTATAACATGAACATCCTGCAAGGCATTGAATCGCATGACCCGCTGTTAGTAACGCTGAACCACACTGCCGGCATAGACCCGCGCAAAATGATCAAACGTATTGATTACATGCATCCAGTTTATACCGTCTCCGGCGCAGCAGCGCAGGCGCGGCATGCAGAGATCAGCGGTGTTAATCGCACCGGATATGCCGGTGCCTACTGGCGCAATGGCTTTCATGAAGATGGTGTAGTAAGCGCGCTCGAAGCACTTAAACATTTTGAGCGTTACTGCCATGGATAATAGCCGTGGATAACACCAAAAGCGCAATTTACACCGGGCGGGTGTTCCATCAGCGATGGAGCCCGAAGCGTCACACATTCAACTACAAAGTTTTCATGATGTATCTGAATCTGGATGAACTGCCGACACTATTCAGCAGCTGCAGATTCTGGTCCTACCAGCGTAAAAATCTGGCCTGGTTTAAGCGCGCCGACTACTACGGTAACCCTGATATTCCGCTCAAAGAGTCGATCGCAGATCTGGTGTTTCAGGCCACCGGTAAACGACCGCAAGGCAGCATCTGCATGCTCACCAATATGCGTTACTTCGGCCACTGCTTTAATCCGGTAACGTTCTATTACTGCTTTGAAGCTGACGGTACTAAATTACAGGCGATGGTCAGCCATATTACCAACACACCGTGGGGTGAAGATTATGCCTACGTGCACGACTTTGAAAAAGCGACCGCGAGCAGTACTCAAAACAGCTCGGTATTCAGGTTCGACAAAGCATTTCATGTATCACCGTTTATGCCTATGGATATCCAATATGACTGGTCATTTTCGATGCAAGATCATGCTGTACTTATTCACATGACGAATCTGCAAAACAACACACAAATGTTTAATGCCACGCTTGACCTGCAGCGCATGGAAATCAATCCATCACGCCTCAACCGCCTACTCATCAGCTATCCGTTCATGACACTCAAGGTAGTTGCCGGTATTTACTGGAACGCACTGCTATTAAAGCTGAAACGCGTTCCTTTTTACTCACATCCAGAATTAACAGAGAAATAGTTATGCCAATTTCAATATCACAGCAAGAGTTGCTCACCGCCAGCCTCAAACAGAAAAGCCGCTCCAAATGGGTTGCCGGGTTTGCTAAATCGCAGATATTAAGCCATCTGAACAATCTCAAAATCGGCAGACTGATACTGATTGAAGGCAATGAAACATATTGCTTTGGCGATAAAGAGCATGCGCTGCATGCCGTGATTCATGTACATGATGCGCGTTTTTACGGCGAAATTGCATTTGGCGGCAGTATCGGCGCCGGTGAAGCTTATATGCTGGGTTACTGGACAGCAGACAACCTGACCAATGTGATTCGGCTTATGTGCATTAACCAGTCGGTGATGGATACGCTGGAAGGCGGCTACCAGTGGCTGACCAAACCCATCATGCGCGTTCTGCACTGGCTGAACAGCAACACCACTGAAGGCAGCCGCAAGAACATCGCCGCACATTATGATCTGGGTAATGACATGTTCCAGTTGTTTCTCGACCAGACCATGATGTACTCCAGTGCCATGTTCAATGAACATACCAAGACACTGCAGCAGGCGTCTGAGCTGAAACTCAAAACCATCTGTGACAAACTCGATCTGTCTGCGAGCGACCACGTGATCGAAATCGGCACCGGCTGGGGCGGGTTTTCTATTTATGCTGCAAAAAATTATGGTTGCAAAGTCACCACAACCACCATCTCGAAACAGCAGTACGATCTTGCCAAAGCGCGTGTAGATGCAGCCGGATTAAACGGCCAGATCACACTGCTGCTCGATGACTATCGCCACCTGCAAGGACAATACGACAAGCTGGTTTCTATTGAAATGATCGAAGCCGTTGGCTACCAGTTTTACGACACCTATTTCGCAAAAGTCAGCGCACTGCTCAAACCCAGCGGGCTGGCACTGATACAGGCGATCACGATTGCAGACCAGCGTTATGAAAGTGCTAAAAAATCCGTAGATTTCATACAGCGTTATATTTTTCCGGGTTCCTGCATTCCATCTAACACCGCCATGCTGGACAGCATTACCAAAGAGACAGATCTGCGCCTGACCGACCTTGAAGATATCGGCCCGCATTACGCCACGACGCTGGCCATGTGGCGCAAAAACTTCTTTGCCAACATCCAGCAGGTGCGCAAGCTGGGCTACTCTGAAGAGTTCATCAAAATGTGGGAGTTCTACTTATGCTACTGTGAAGGCGGCTTTGAGGAGCGCGCCTTGGGCGATGTACATCTGTTATTGGCTAAACCTGACAATCGCAGACCGGCACTGAACTTGTAGTATAAATCCCTAGTTCAGAAACACTTAGAAGCACTAGTTCAGCGCCTAGCGCCTGCCCTGCTTTTTCCGGATAACTGCTTGATGCTAGGAATCAAAATCTGTTGCTGCTGTTCAAAAACAGTAGTCGGCTTCAAGTCAGGCTGGGTTTCTACATTCAGTTTTATTGTGTCAGCAATAAAATACTGCTGCATACGCTGGCTTTTCGGGTAAATCAACCGCGATAAATCCTGAATACTTTCTCCGGGCTGTAACGGCCAATCCATGGCTGATAGTGATTCAGCACTGGCCGCAGCAGACAACGATGGAACATGCAACATGAGCGCGAACGCCAGTAGTGTTAATAGTTGTCTTGCTGCGTAAGTTTTCATGTTCAGCTCATTTCTTTTTTAGCCCGGGCAATAGCAGCCTTCACCTGCACAGGTGCAGTGCCTCCGATATGGTTGCGACTTTGTAACGAACCTTCCAGCGTCAGCACTGCGTAAACGTCATCAGTGATATCCGCTGCGAATTTTTGCAAGGTGGCCAATGGCAAGTCACTTAAATCCACCTTTTGATCTACCGCGTGACGCACCGCCAATGCTACCACCTCGTGCGCATCGCGGAACGGCATGCCTTTTTTTACGAGATAATCAGCGAGGTCCGTCGCGGTAGCAAATCCTTCGCTGGCGGCTTGGCGCATATTTTCTTTATTGACCGTAATGCCGCGCATCATGTCGGCGTAAATTTCCAGCGTCACCAATAAGGTATCTGCCGTATCGAACAGCGGTTCCTTGTCCTCTTGGTTATCTTTGTTGTAGGCGAGCGGCTGACCCTTCATCAAAGTGAGCAATGCAGTTAAATGACCATATACACGGCCGGTTTTACCGCGCACCAGCTCCGGTACGTCCGGATTCTTTTTCTGCGGCATGATGGATGAGCCGGTACAGAATCGATCTGCAATATCAATAAACGCGAACCGCGGTGAACTCCATAAAATCAGCTCTTCAGACAAACGTGATAAATGCGTCATCACCAGTGAAGAGGCAAAGGTAAACTCAATCGCAAAGTCACGGTCTGACACCGCATCCAGCGAGTTTTCACATACGCCATCAAAACCCAATGTTTTCGCGACCATTTCACGATCAATCGGGTAGCTGGTGCCGGCCAGCGCGGCAGCACCCAGTGGCAGGCGATTAATGCGTTTTCTGCAATCTACAAAACGTGCTGCGTCACGTTTCAGCATCTCATAATAAGCCATCAAATGGTGGCCGAATGTTACTGGCTGCGCTACCTGTAGGTGCGTAAAGCCTGGCATTACCGTGTCATAATGCTTTTCAGCCAGATCCAGCAGGCTGCTTTGAAGTTTTTGCAGGCCGCTAATCACCTGGTCTGTAGTTGTACGCAACCACAAGCGTACATCGGTTGCCACCTGATCGTTACGACTTCTGCCGGTATGTAAGCGCTTACCTGCGTCACCGATTTTGTCGGTCAGGCGCTTTTCTATATTGAGGTGCACATCTTCCAGATCCAGCAGCCATTCAAAATTGCCGGCTTCAATTTCCTGGGCTATTTCCTGCAATCCTTTTTCAATTGCGGCGAAATCCTGCTTGGAGATAATCGATTGCTCGCTCAACATGTGCGCGTGTGCAATAGACCCCTGTATGTCATAAGCCGCCAGGCGGTAATCGAAGCCTACAGAGGCTGTATATTTTTTCACCAGCTCTGCTACCGGTTCATTAAAACGCCCTGACCAACTGGTGTCTTTTTTATTGAGCGAGTTTACTTTTTCTGTCAATTTCTTAGCCTATCTATTTTAAACTTTGTCGTTAAAGACTATATACTTTCATCTATAAGTATAATGCAAAACAAATGTTTTTAAGGCCAATTCTATCAACACTGCGACTTAAACAAGGCAAGCCATACGCCAACTTAACATGAAAAATACCGGCCGCTTACCCAATATTCGTAATCTGGGCATCCTGTTACGCATACTCATCATCGCTAACACTGCGCTGGCATTGATTGCCTATACTTTAAGTACAGATCTGGCAGATTTTTTCCAGCGCATCGCGACAATTTCAGCGCTGGCGCAGCCAATGCTGTTAAGCAGCCTGCTGTTACTTTACGGCTGCTATCCACTGATCAGCAGATTAAATTACAAACAGGCAATAATTACCGTATTAGTTTTAGTCATAATTTGCACCTCAGTCATCTATAGCTTCTTTGCACAGCTATGGGTTTTTGAAGATTTACCGCAATTATCGCGGGTACTGTTTTCGGCACTTTCCATCAGTGCATTTACTTTATATTATTTCAATCTACGCTATCGTGCGCATTCACCGGCAGTGACCGAAGCCAGATTGCAGGCGCTGCAGGCGCGTATTCGTCCTCATTTTTTATTTAACAGCATCAATGCCGTGCTATCGCTTATTCGCAACCAGCCCAAACAGGCCGAAACCGCTTTAGAAGATATGGCTGACCTGTTCCGCGTACTGATGGCCGACAATCGCGAGCTGGTGCCGCTCGCGCAGGAAATTGCCTTATGCCGGCAATATCTGGCGCTGGAAAAATTACGCCTCAATGAGCGCCTGCATATTCAATGGCAAATTGACAACATGCCGCCAGATGCCTTGATCCCGCCGCTGGTACTGCAGCCGCTGGTAGAAAATGCGGTTTATCACGGTATTGAACCGCTTGCCAATGGCGGCACTATTACCATTCAGATTTATACCAAGCTGAATGAAATCCACCTGGTACTGAAAAACCCTTACAGTCCGCAGAATAATCATCAGCACGGCAATAAAATGGCGCTTGGTAATATTAAAGAGCGCTTAACTCTGCACTTTGACCTTGAAGCCTCGCTCAAAAGCAAACAGGAAAAAGGTGTATATGAAGTGCATATTGTGCTGCCTCACCAGAAACAGAAACATTAATTACTATGCTTAATATTCTAATCGCCGATGACGAAGCCCCTGCCCGTAACCGTTTGCGGGATTTGCTGACAGATATCGGCAATAGTAATATCGTTGCTGAAGCAAAAAATGGCAGAGAAGCCCTCCAACTCGCTGATCAACTGCAGCCGGACATCATCCTGCTGGATATACGCATGCCGAACATGGATGGTATCGAAGCTGCACAGCACTTGCAGAAACTCACAAAACCACCCGCAATTATCTTTACTACTGCGTTTGATAATTACGCGATTCAGGCGTTTGATATCAATGCCGTGGATTATTTATTAAAACCAATAAGACTGGAGCGCTTAGAAAAAGCGCTGCAAAAAGCACGCGCTTTGCTGCCGCAGCAGCTGGCAGCAATCGCCCCGCTATCGCCGAAGAAAACACATCTCACAATTACCGAGCGTGGCCGTATTCTGCTAATACCGGTTGCCGATATCATTTATCTGCGTGCCGAGCTTAAATATGTAACCGTGCGTACGGCAGAACGTGAATATCTGCTCGAAGAATCGCTGACACACTTAGAGCAAGAGTTTGGCGATACATTTATCCGCCTGCATCGCAATTGCCTGGTAGCACACGCCTATATTCTCGGCTATGAAAAACGCAGCAGCGACGAACACGGTGAAAAACAATGGGTTGCACTATTGAAACATGTACCTGAAACTGTAACCGTCAGCCGCCGTCAGCAACACCTTATCCGCATGACTTAAACTTTAGCTTATGCTGAACAGTGTTTAGCCAAGGCTGCAGCACGGCTTGTGATAAAATAAAAATTCCCAATTAAAATCAGTATAGCTGGTACTTAGCGCATGAATAACACCGCCAACCCAACCTCAAATACACCGGCACCAGAAAAACTGGTGATCGCCTCCCGCGAAAGCGCACTTGCCATGTGGCAGGCACGCCATATTCAAAGCCGCTTGCAGGCACTGTATCCGCAAACAGAAGTCACTATTCTGGGCATGACCACCACCGGTGACCAGATTCTGGATACACCGCTGGCCAAAGTCGGCGGCAAAGGCCTGTTTGTAAAAGAACTGGAAACAGCGCTGGCGGATGGCCGCGCCGATCTTGCCGTACACAGCATGAAAGATGTGCCGATGAACCTGCCGGAAGGCTTTATATTGGCCGCCACCGGTGAACGCGAAGACGCGCGCGATGCATTTGTTTCAAACAACTTTGCATCACTTGAAGACCTGCCGCAGGGCAGTATCGTCGGCACCTCCAGCTTGCGCCGCCAGAGCCAATTACAGGCACGTTTTCCTCACCTGAAAATCGAATCCCTACGCGGCAATCTGCAAACGCGCTTACGCAAACTGGACGAAGGGCAATATGCCGCAATTATTCTGGCAGCCGCGGGTTTAATCCGCTTGGAATTAGGCCACAGAATCCGCCAGCTTATTAGCCCGGAGCAAAGTATCCCGGCTGTTGGCCAAGGCGCACTCGGCATCGAAATCTGTGCCAGCCGCCCGGATATGATTGCGGTACTTGCACCGCTCAACCACGCTGACACGCAGGTATGTGTAGAAGCTGAACGCGGCATGAGCCGCACCCTAGCCGGCAGCTGCACCGTGCCGCTTGGCGCTTATGCCGTATGTGAAGGTGACAACATCAGCATTACCGGTTTTGTTGCCAGTGTGGATGGTAAACAGATGCTGGTTGAAACAGCAAACGGCAGTAGAAATGATGCTGAAGCGCTGGGCAAAAAGTTAGCCAGTCAGCTGGTTGCGCACGGCGCAGATAAAATTCTGGCAGCGCTGTAATTTAAGATCAATTACGCCTGATATGTTTGAACATGCGCTCTGATCAATTGCTTCAAGGTTTGCATATTGCTGTGACAAGGCCGCTTGATCAGGCGCAGAGTCTATGTAAAGCCATTGAACAGCATGGCGGCGTTGCCATTAAGTACCCGTTAATCGCTGTTTCCGCATTAGACGATTATCAGCGCTTTGAGCAGCAGATTACACAGCTGCCTGATACCGACTGGGCGATATTCATCAGTAGCAATGCCGTGGACTTTGCGATGCCGCTCGTGCTTAAAAAGTATGGTCAATTACCTGAGCAATTAAAATTTGCAGCGATCGGTCAGCAGACAGCAAATGCTTTAAGTCGTTATGGCGTTAATAAGGTACTGATTCCGCAAAACCGTTATGACAGCGAAACCCTGCTGGCACTGCCTGAAATGCAGAATGTTACGGATAACACGATTGCTATTTTTCGCGGCGTTGGCGGGCGCGAACTGATGGCAGAAACACTAAAAGCACGCGGTGCCCATGTGTATTTTGCAGAAAGTTATCAACGCATCAATCCACAAAAAACTACTGAATTACTAAACAGCCAATGGCAACAGAATAAACTCGATGCAGTCATTGTGACCAGTAGTGAAGCCATGCGCTATCTGTTAAAAATGGCAGCCAATGAAACTTGGCTGCAGCATGTCACCTTGTGCGTCAATCATGAGAGAATAGCTGAACAGCCAAGACAGCTAGGCCTGAAAGTGCTGGTTGCCGAAGCGCCGGGAGACGAAGCAATGCTGCAATGCTTATCACAACTTGTTAATTCAAAACACGTTGAATCACAGCGTGTTAAACATCATGACTGACCAAGATACACGAGTGCCATTTATGTTGAAGAATAAACCTTCTATGGTAAGCATAGGCTGGGTTGTACTGGTTATTGCTGCGCTTTCTACGCTGGCTTGGCAATGGCTCAATACCCGCCACAAATTTAACGAGATTGAATTATCACTGAGCCAGAAACTGGAACAGTATCAGGTGATCAACAAGCAAAGCCTGGCGCTAGCCAAGCAGGCTGAAGAACGCAGCACCCAGGCCAATATGCGTACGATAGTGCTGGAGCAAAAACTTGCGGAATCACGCGACCAGCAAGAGGCACTACAAACGCTATACACCCAGCTCGCGGAAAGCCGTGAATCAACCGCTGTCGCTGAAGTAGAACAACTACTTAACATTGCCAGCCAGCAACTGCAACTAAACGGCAATGTTAAATCTGCGCTGCTTGCATTGCAGGCAGCACATAAACGTCTTGAACCGCTAGAGCTGCCGCGTGCGATCCAGCTGCGTGAGACACTCAGCCTGGAAATTGCAAACCTGCAGGAAATACCGCAAATAGACATTGTCAGCATGAGCTCACAACTCACTTACCTGTCTGAACTATGCGCAAAATTACCTTTAATCAGCGAACGCCAGCCAACGTTAAATGCAAAGGCCGCTGCAGAAAATCAGCCGCGTCAAGCTACGACCACCCTGCAAAAATTGGTTAACAACATCTGGGATGACATCAAAAACCTGGTCACCGTAGAGCGTATTAATAAACCGGAGCCACCGCTATTGGCAGTGGATCAATCTTTTTATTTACGTGAAAACGTGAAGCTCAGATTGCTCACAGCACGTGTCGCACTGCTGCAGCATGATGAAACAACTTACAAAGCCGATTTAAATTCTGTTAAAACCTGGCTTAATGAATACTTTGATACCAAGCACCCGGACACGATCAAAGCTTTCAATCTGCTGAACAAGTTATCCAGCAACAATATCAGCATTGAATTACCGCAACTCTCCGAGAGCTTTGCTGCAGTTAATCGCTATAAATTAACGCTGGAAGAAAATGACTGATAAACCATGATGAAACACAGAATTATTTGGTGGTTGCTAATGCTCTTAGTACTGGCTGGGCTGGTTTGGCTTGCCAGTAATAACGAGGGTTATGTACTGATTGTGCGCACGCCTTACCGCATCCAGATTTCATTTAACTTTTTCCTGGCTGTATTTGTGTTGAGTTTTTTGGGGTTACATTACTGCCTGCGCTTCGTGCATTTTCTGCGCTGGCTACCGTTGAAAAGACGCAGCAAAAAAGAAACCTTACGTTTAAAAGCGGGTAATGCGGTATTGCTGGAAGGCATGCATGCCCTGGCTGAGGGCGACTTTGAAAAAGCGGAAGCCTCTGCGCAGATGGCGCAGGAACTGATACAGAATTCGGATCTGGAAAAACTGACTCAGGCGCTGGCTGCTGCCAAAAACAAGCAAGGGCAGCTATTTAAATAAGCTAGCCCTGTTTGTTTAAATAACACCAATTAAACCGCTACCGCCTGAGGTGGTGTTGGCTTGGCATAATTGAAAGCATCCGAATAAAAAGCATCTTCCGGCAAACCTGCTCGCTGGAAGCTGACGTGGGCCACCTCCACCATCGCCGGAGCACCGCAACAGTAAACTTCATAAGCACTTAAATCGGCTATGTCATCCAATACCGCCTGATGCACGAAGCCTGTTCTGCCCTGCCAATTATCCTCAGCGACTGCATCTGACAATACAGGAATAAACTTAATATGCGGATACTGCTTAGCCCATGCTTGCGGCAACTCAGGCATATAAAGATCTGCCACCGCTTTGGCTCCCCAATATAGCGTCACTTCACGTTTGATATCATTGTGTAGCATGTACTCAATAATGCCTTTGATGGGCGCAAATCCGGTACCGCCGGCCACCATAATGATGGGCTTCTCAGAATTATCACGGTAATAAAAACTGCCGAAGGGTCCTTCAATACGCAAAATGGCCTTATCCGGCATTTCATTGAACACATACTCTGTGAATACCCCGCCCGGAATCAAACGCAGATGCAGTTCCAGCAAATTATCCGCATGTGGCGCGTTAGCCAATGAAAAAGCACGGCGCTTGCCATCTTTAAGCAAAAATTCAATATATTGGCCAGCCATGAACTGCAAACGTTCATTGCTCGGCAGTTTCAAAAATAACGCCATCACATCATGTGATAGCTGCTGTTTACGCTCGACGCGTGCCGGCAGAATACGCGGTGCTATGGTGCCGATAATAATTTCCCGGCATTCAATGGTCAGATCCGACAGCGGCCTGGCGCAGCAAAAAAGCGCTTTACCTGCAGCCTTCTCTTCTTCAGATAATGCGCTACGTGCATAGTCACCATAATCGACTTCGCCGCTCAGAATTGTTCCTTTACAGCTGCCACAGGCACCATTACGGCAACCGTAAGGGATATTAAACCCTGCCTCCAAGGCTGATTCCAGAACTGTTTCGTAAACTTTAGCACTGCAGGTATGGCCACTCGGTTGAATCGTAATTTGATATGTCATGTCAGGTGTTTCTAAGGGTTTAATTAAAATTTATTAGGGTACTTCTATAAAATCAATCTTCACGGCGAAATTCGCCTTCTATCACATCATCATTAGCGGCCTGATACGGCGATGTCCGCGATGAACCATTTGAAGGCGGCTCGCCTAATGGTTGCGCATTCTTGATAGGAATCAACAGCAAAGTAACCGCAATAATATCAGTGATCACGCCGGGCAGCATTAACAATACGCCGGCAATAATATTGCGCGCGGTACCAAACACCGCTTTCGCCGGATTACCGCCGGCAGCGATATTCTGCATCATACTTACACTGAACTTTGCTTTTTCTTCACGAATCAGGCGTAAGCCCAGCCAGCCTATTGCGACTAAGTACAACAGCAATAACCAGCCATACTGATCTGCCAATTCAATCAATAGCCATATCTCAGCGATTGGAAAAGCGAGTAAAATCAAAGCTACAAAAAAACGCATGATGTGCTACCTTAAAATGTTGAATCAAAAACTGTGATGCAAAAAGAAAACATACTAAAAGAAATCATACTGAATGAAATCATATTAGTGCTGACCAATATGCCTGACCAGACTAGCGCCGCGCTGCTGGCAGAATCACTGGTCACGCAAAAACTGGCTGCGTGCGTAAACATACTGGCACCCTGTCAGTCTGTATACACATGGCAAAGCAAGCAGGAACATACTGTTGAAATACCTATGCTGATTAAAACCAGCCAAACACAATATAACGCACTGCAAGCTGCCATTATAAAAGCGCATCCTTATGAACTTCCTGAAATAATCACTATCAACGTAGATGGTGGCTTACCTCAATATTTACAATGGGTAAACGCACAATTATCTGCTGAAGGCTCTACATGTTAAAAAGATTTTCTTATTTTTTATTAATTCTTGTCACTGTATTTACTGCGCAGTTAAGCAATGCCGGCAATTCCAGCAGCTTCAGTAAAAGCTTATTCAGTACCGATAGCGCTGAGGATGAATTTCTATCACCGGATGCGGCATTTGGCTTAGATATCGTGCAATCTAACGATCAAATCAATGCTAACTTTAAAGTCGCGCCCGGATATTATCTGTACAAAGAGCGCATTAAGTTTGTGCTATCCCCAGCACTTGATCACGAAGTCAAACTACCTGCTGGTGACATCAAGGATGATCCGAACTTTGGCAAGATGGAAGTATATCATCATGATTTTACTGGCAATATCATTATTAAGAGTACAGACAACAGCCCAATAAATATTAAAGCTACCTATCAGGGCTGTAGTGAAAAAGGCCTTTGTTACGCGCCGCAGCATAAAACCTTTACTATTAATCCACAAGCAGCTGCTGGTTCAGAGAATACCGCCGACTCAAAAGTTCCAGCCGATACAAATTCAGGCAGTTCTGCCAATAATACCAATATTTCCGACAACGATAGCCAGGCTGCCAACCTGCTCAAAAGCGGCAAATGGTGGCTAATCATTCTCGGCTTCTTTACTGCCGGTCTGCTGCTGTCGTTCACACCCTGCGTGTACCCGATGTATCCCATTTTATCGTCCATCATTATCGGTAAAAACGCGCATTTAACGCGCCTGCATGCTTTTAACCTGTCACTGGCATACACGTTCGGCATGTGCCTGACCTACACGCTAATTGGTATTGGTGCAGGGCTGTCTGGAACGTTATTAAGCAATACCCTGCAGACTCCTTGGGCATTAGGCTTCGGCGCATTGGTGTTTATAGTGCTAGCGCTTTCCATGTTTGGTTTTTATGAGCTGAAACTGCCGAGCTATTTCGAAAACGGGCTCATGTCTGTAAGCCGCCGCATTAAAGGCGGGCATCTGTTCAGCGATTTCCTGATGGGCGCACTTTCTGCGTTAATCATTAGCCCATGCGTTGCTGCGCCACTCGCAGGAGCGCTGCTTTATATCAGTAAAACCAGTGATGTCGTGCTGGGCGGTGTTGCCTTATTCTCACTGTCGCTTGGCATGGGGGCCCCGCTGCTGCTTATCGGTGCCTCTGCCGGTACACTGCTGCCAAGAGTCGGCAGCTGGATGAACGCGGTACGCAACCTGTTTGGTGTATTGATGATAGGTGTAGCGGTATGGCTGATAACGCCTATTATTCCTGTCAGCCTGCAGCTTGCATTATGGGCGGCATTATTAATTGTACCTGCAATCTTCATGCATGCACTAGACCCTCTGCCTGTAGATGCAAAACCTGCACTCAGGTTCTGGAAAGGTATTGCAATCATGTTATTAGTGACCGGACTAACCATGCTGGTCGGCGCATTATCCAATGCAAAATCGCCATTGCAGCCGCTTGGCGGATTGCTGGCAAATAACATCTCATCTCAAGCGCAGCAGCACTCCAGCTTAAATTTTAAGCGTGTTAAAAATCTGGCGGAACTCGATGTAGAATTAAAAGCTGCGCAAGGCAAAATGGTGATGCTCGATTTTTACGCTGACTGGTGCGTATCTTGCAAAGAACTGGAGCAGTTCACGTTCAGCGACCAGCGTGTACAAGCCGCGCTTAAAGATACGGTATTATTGCAGGCCGATGTCACTGGTAATACCGAAGATGATAAAGCCTTATTACAGAGGTTCAATCTATTCGGCCCGCCCGGCATTTTATTTTTCAACGATAAAGCACAAGAAGAAACACATCTTAAAGTGATTGGCTATAAAAATGCCGATGACTTCTTGCAAACCCTGAACCAGCGCGGCAGCTGCCTGCCAGAAACGATTCAATGTTAAAAAAACCGCTTTCTTTAATTGCCTACCTGACTATTCTGATTATTCTGGGTCTGGCCGTGAGGCATTTTGCTATCAATCCTATATATGACAATCCGGCGAATAACAAAGCGGAAATTAGCAGTGCTCCGCTTTTCACTACGCCGCTGACAAACATTCAAGGCACCCAGCAGAACCTGAGTGAATATAAAGGCAAAATCATCGTGCTTAATTTCTGGGCAACATGGTGCCCGCCTTGCCGCGAGGAAATGCCTGAGCTTTCTCAGTTGCAGCAGGAGTATAAAAATAGAAATGTCGTTGTTTTAGGCATAGCAGAAGATGAACTGCCTTTAGTCAAAGAATACCTGCAGTCATCACCCGTCACTTATCCGGTTTTCATTGCCGAAAATGAAGCTATGAACCTGGGAACCAACCTTGGCAATGATAAAGGCGTACTACCTTATACTGTTATTATAGGAGCAGATGGCAGCGTGATAGATACATTTTATGGCAGGATCACCAAGCCACTACTTGAAACATCGTTACAAAATTTGTTGCCAAAATAAAAATTGCCTTATAATTAAATTGTTCACAACAAGCTGGGAACAATAGTTTCCAGGTCTTAATCACATAATCTATAGGTAATTTCGCTTAATTACATTAATGTTGCTGGACAAAATCTATTAACTTCGGCAAACTTGCGATTATGAAATACAGCAATAATCGCAAAAATTCGTTCATTAAGGCATGTAACCATGTCAACTAAATCAATTTTAGTATTACATGGCCCCAACCTTAACATGCTGGGACTGCGCGAACCTGAACACTATGGCAGCGCCACTCTGGAAAGTATCAACCAGACTCTGGTCAGCCAGGCAAAATCCGCTAATATTGCGTTAGAAACCTTTCAAAGCAACTCTGAAGCGGATCTTGTTACTAAAATTCAGTCTTTAGCTATCAATAAGGTTAATTTTATCATTATCAATCCAGCCGCATTTACGCATACATCGGTTGCCATGCGCGATGCATTAAGTGCAGTAAAAGTACCTTTTATTGAAGTTCACCTATCTAATGTTTTTGCACGTGAAGCATTCCGTCACCACTCATATTTCACTGATATTGCCGTTGGCATCATCAGTGGTTTAGGCGCCCAGGGTTATTCATTGGCGCTTGACTACGCTATTCAACATATCGATCGTTCTAATTAATATAATTAAAATTAAAATTTTCAGAGGGTTATCATGGATTTACGCAAACTTAAAAAGTTAATCGATTTAGTAGAAGAATCAAGAAGATGGTGAAAAAGTGCGCATTAGCCGTAATTTCACTTCTAATGGGCCAGTTCAGCAATACGCGCCTATGCAATACAACAACGCGCCCCAGTATGCCGCCCCGGCAGCTGCCGCACCAGCCACGGCTATTGAAGCACCGGCTGTTGAAGAAGGCCACGCAGTCAAGTCACCGATGGTCGGCACTTTCTACCGTTCACCTTCACCGGATGCTAAATCATTCGTTGAAGTCGGCGACACCGTAGCCGTTGGTGACACGCTATGTATTATTGAAGCAATGAAGTTACTTAACGAAATCGAAGCTGATAAAGCCGGCGTTATTAAGAAAATCTTAGTCGATAATGGTCAAGCCATTGAATACGGCGAACCACTCTTCATTATTGGCTAAAATTTTTTAAAGAATGGAATTCAACTTTCATGGCTATGTTTGACAAAATCTTAATCGCAAATCGCGGTGAAATCGCACTACGCGTTCAGCGCGCATGTCGCGAACTTGGCATTAGAACGGTCGCTGTTCACTCTGAGGCTGACCGTGAAGCCAAATATGTAAAATTAGCAGACGAATCTGTTTGTATCGGCCCGGCACCATCCAGCCAGAGCTACCTCAACGTGCCGGCAGTGATCAGCGCAGCTGAAGTGACCGATGCGCAGGCAATTCATCCCGGCTACGGATTTTTGTCTGAAAATGCAGACTTTGCCGAGCGTGTAGAACAAAGCGGGTTTGTATTTATTGGGCCACGCGCCGAAACCATACGTCTGATGGGCGACAAGGTTTCTGCCAAAGACGCCATGCGTAAAGCCGGTGTACCTTGTGTACCAGGCTCTGAAGGTGCGTTGCCTGACGACCCTGCCGAAATTATTAAAATAGCTAAACACATCGGCTATCCAGTTATTATTAAAGCGGCTGGCGGCGGCGGTGGCCGCGGTATGCGCGTGGTGCACACCGAAGCAGCGTTGCTTACTTCCGTAAACATGACCAAGGCCGAAGCACAAGCTGCTTTCAACAATCCTGTGGTTTACATGGAAAAGTATCTGGAAAAGCCACGCCATATCGAAATTCAGATTCTGGCAGACCAACATGGTAATGCAGTCTTCTTAGGCGAGCGTGATTGCTCTATGCAGCGCCGTCACCAAAAAGTAATTGAAGAAGCGCCTGCACCATTATTAAACGCAAGATTGCGTGACAAAATTGGCGAGCGCTGTGCTGAAGCATGCCGCAAGATCAAATATCGCGGTGCCGGTACTTTTGAATTTCTGTATGAAAACAATGAGTTTTATTTCATTGAAATGAATACCCGTTTGCAGGTAGAACATACGGTTACCGAAATGATTACCGGTATCGACTTGGTACAACAGCAAATTTTTGTTGCCGCCGGTGAAAAACTGAAATTCCGCCAGAAAGATATTCAATTACGCGGCCATGCCATTGAGTGCCGCTTGAATGCTGAAGATCCTTACAGCTTTGTTCCGTCTCCAGGCAAAATCAAAACTTTCCACATGCCGGGCGGCCCAGGTGTGCGTATCGATACGCATGCCTATGCTGGTTACACAGTACCACCGCATTACGACTCAATGATCGGTAAGTTAATTACTTACGGTGATACGCGTGACCAGGCAATTGCCCGTATGCGTATTGCACTTTCTGAAATGATGATTGATGGTATCAACACCAATATTGCGTTACATGCTGAATTAATGGCAGATGCAGCGTTCCACCTCGGCGGCACCAGCATTCATTACCTTGAGCAAAAACTCGGTATCTACAACAAATAAACAAGGTAAGTATGGCTTGGGTATCACTAAAAATTGAAGCACAGGATAATACCGCTGATCTAATTAGCGATACTCTCATGGAGCTGGGCGCATTGTCTGCAATTATCGAAGACGCTAATGCTGAAACCATCGATGAACAGCCTATTTTCGGCGAGCCCGGTGACCCGCCGCCAGGTATCTGGCAGCAGAATCTGGTTAGCGCCCTGTTTGATGAGGGTGTTGATATTGAGGCTGTGATGGCTGATTTGCAGTCGCAGACAAAATTGGCCGGGCTCAACTACACAACTGAGATTATTCAGGAACAGGATTGGGTGCGTGCAACACAATCCCAATTCGACCCGATTAAAATTACCGATACATTGTGGATTGTGCCAACCTGGCATGACTCACCCAATCCGGATGCAATCAACATCATTCTGGATCCGGGTCTGGCATTCGGTACCGGCAGCCACCCGACTACACACTTATGTCTGGCCTGGTTAACGCAGACGGTTAAACCCGGCCAATCTGTACTTGATTACGGTTGTGGCTCAGGTATTTTAGCGATAGCCGCTAAAAAACTAGGTGCCGGTAATGTAGTAGGCGTGGATATTGACCCACAAGCCATTCAATCCAGTTTATACAATGCCGAACAAAACGCGGTTACTGCCGATTTTTATCCGGCAAGCCAATATCAGGCTGCGGAGTTTGATATCGTCGTAGCCAATATTCTATCCAGTGCATTAAGTGTATTAGCCCCTGCGCTCGCGAGCTCATGCAAAGCGGGAGGCAAAATTGCACTCTCCGGCATTTTACGTGAACAGGAATCTGCCGTTTCTGCCATTTATGCCGAATGGTTTGATATGGAAACGCCGCTATATATGGACTCCTGGGTGTTGCTAACTGGCACGAGAAAATGCGCGTCATAACCCATTGCCCAGCCTGTCAAACCCAATTTTTCGCTACCGAAGAACAGCTAAATCAACACGGCGGTAAAGTCCGCTGCGGGCAGTGCATGCAGGTATTTGATGCCAGAGAACAACTTATCTCCGTCGCCGAAGACACCGCAGACACCGCTGATAGCAGCAGCCTTAATGACAATACATCTTCTATTGTTGATGCACCTGCAACACAAGCAGTCACTGCAGCAGAATCACCAAAAGACTTTAGTGAAATAGCGGGCGCAGACAGTACAGCAGATACTGCTGAGCAACAGCCTTCTTTTCTCGGCGATGCGATCAAAAAGAACAAAAACCGCTCCAATCAGATTACTAATAAATCAAGCACTTGGCTATGGGCTTTCGCTACCCTGATTATGGTTTTAATTGCAGGGTTGCAGAGTATCTACTTTCTGCGTGACGAAATCGCTATCTATTATCCAAATGCAAAATCCTATCTAGTACAGGCATGCCAAAAACTGTCGTGCAGTATTAATTTGCCGCAGAATATTGAGTTTATTGTGATTGATGATTCTGATATGCAGGAAGATGCAGAACATCCCGGTTTAGTACGTTTTGCAAGCACCCTGATTAATAACGGTACTCATGTTGTGGCTTACCCCAACCTTGAACTGACACTTACCGACGTTGAAGACAAACCCGTATTACGTCGCATATTCAAGGCTAATGAATATTTACCTGCCGGTACAAACATTGCCGATGGCATTCAAGCTGGCACTGAAACCAGAATTAAACTGGCCGTCACAACCAATGATGTAGCGGTTGCAGGCTACCGCGTATTTGTCACCTACTAGAAGCCAGCATCAACCGCCACCTTGTTCTAATGAAAATCATGAGTGTGATTTAAGCAGTTTACATAGCCAGTATTTTCTAGCGCCATGTATTATTTAACCCATAGATAAGGTACTTAATTAATAACTTTTAGGAGATTTATTATGTGGACAAAACCAGCTGCTACTGAAATGCGTTTCGGTTTCGAAGTAACAATGTACGTTTGCAATCGTTAATTTTTAATTAAATTAAAGTTCGTCAAACTTACTGAATAGTAAGAATTAAAAAAGGATACCTAGGTATCCTTTTTTTACGCCTAAAGCTTTACTACTAATGGAACGTTGTTTTATTCATATATCTGTTATATGTCATTGCGAGCGAAGCGCGGCAATGACAGACTCAATCAACATTCCCTAAGCTTTAATAATCATGTGCAGGCATTCTGATTTAATCAGCCTGATAGAATCCGCCACGCAGCTTATGGCAAGTTCACGCGCATAACTCTTGCGCCATGCCAGCGCCACGCGCCTGACAGGTGCCGGCTCTGAAAATGGAATTACTTTTACCAACGGGTTAATATAACGCTCGGTGGCGGCACTGCACGGCAAAACGGTAATGCCCAGATTTGAAGCCACCATATTGCGTATTGTCTCCAGTGAGTTGCCCTGCAACACCTGACCCTTGCGTGACAGATCCGGACATGCCTGCAATACCTGATGGCTATAACAATGTCCGCTATTCAGCAGCAATACATTCTCATCTGCCAGCTCTTCTGCGCTGATAGACGCACGATTAGCCCACGCATGACCTACCGGCACCATCACCACATACTTTTCGTCGTAGAGCGGCATAGTGTTGATTCCAGGCACATCAAAAGGCAGGGCAATCACGGCTGCATCGATAACACCGTTCTTAAGCTGCGTTTCCAGCTGCGCCGTTAAATTTTCTTCAATTTCCAACGGCATATCGGCAGCACTGTTACGCAAAATCGGGATTATTTCCGGCAGCAGGTATGGGCCTACTGAATAGATCAGGCCCAGACGAAAAACACCGCTGAGCTGATTGTTGCCCTGCTTGGCAATTTCACGAATGTGGTTGACTTCTTCCAGAGCCTTGATCGCCTGCTCGATAATTTTCTCACCTATCGGCGTTGAACTGATATCAGTGCGGCTGCGCTCAAAAATCTTCACACCCAAATCTTCTTCAAGCTTTTTAATCGCCAGACTAAGCGCAGGCTGGCTTACATAACACTTTTCTGAGGCACGCCTGAAATTGCGCTCTTTAGCTACCGCTACTACAAAACGTAATTCGCTTAGGGTCATGATTGATGGTAAAACATTATTTTGATAAGTCTAGTATATCAACAAAAACCACACGTTCAATAATACAAATCAGTGATATATATTATTGAACGCCGCAGCTTAGTGTTGCTGGTTTCGAGTCGCTATCAGGCTCAATAAAATGCTGGTGCCTATTACCGCCACCACCACACCCAGTGAAACCGCCACAGGAATCTTGAACCACTCCACAATCAGCATTTTTGTACCTACAAACATCAGCACCACTGCCAAACCGAATTTAAGCAGGTGAAAACGCTCTGCCATATCCGCTAGCAAGAAATACAATGCACGTAAACCGAGTATCGCAAAGATATTTGAAGTAAAGACGATAAATGGATCATTGGTAATCGCAAAGATCGCCGGAATACTATCCATCGCAAAAATCACATCTGAAAACTCAATCAATACCAGCACCAGAAACATCGGTGTAAACCAGCGGACACCTTTATCCATGATCCAGAATTTATCGCCATGGTAATCATCTGTAATACGCATGTGCTTTCTTACCCACGTTAGCAGCGGATTTTTAGCCAAATCCGGCTCCTTGTCGGCAAACACAAACATCTTGATACCGGTCACCAGTAAAAACGCGCCGAATACATAGAGCACCCAGTGGAACTGGGCAATCAGCCACGCACCCAGCACAATCATCAATGCACGCAATATGATTGCGCCCAGTACGCCATACACCAGGATACGCTTCTGAAATTCCAGAGGCACCGCAAAATAACTGAATATCATGACAAAGACAAAAATATTGTCCATGGCCAGGGTTTTTTCCAATAAATACCCGGTGAGATATTCCATGACTTTCACATCTGCCACCTCGCGCCCTGCCGTGTGATCCAGCCAGCCCCAAAGTATGGCGCCAAACAACATCGCCATTGCAAACCAGACAAATGACCAGATCAGTGCTTCTTTTGCGCCCACCTTCTGCGCGCCGTTGCGGTCCAGTAAGAACATATCAACGGCCAGCATCAGCAGCACAAATACGCCGAACCCTGACCACATCCACCAGTTGCCTATCGATTGCAGTTCGCCCATGTAACTCTCTTAATGATTAATGACTACTATTGATTGAAACAGCTAACCTTGCAGTTAGCTGTTTTGCATATTTTATTGTTGACGTAATGCCGCGATACGATCATCCAGGCTTGGGTGACTAGAGAACAGTTTCGCAAAACCGCCACCGCCGCCTGAAATACCGAATGCCGCCATCTGTTTCGGTAATACTGATGGCGCATGCTGTGCCTGTAAGCGCTCTAATGCCGCGATCATCTTGCCTCTGCCGGATAACTTGGCAGCACCTGCATCGGCACGGAATTCACGTTGACGTGAGAACCACATCACAATCATGGAAGCCAATACACCGAGCACTAATTCAGCAATAATCATCGTAACGAAAAAGGCCGGGCCGGTGCCGCGTTCAGTTTTAAATATGATCTTATCTACCGCGTAACCAATCACACGTGACAGAAACATCACAAACGTATTCACCACACCTTGAATCAAGGTTAGCGTCACCATATCACCGTTGGCAATGTGTGAAACCTCATGTGCCAGCACCGCTTCTGCTTCATCCTTGGTCATCGCATTCAGCAAACCGGTAGATACCGCTACCAATGAACTGTTTTTAGTCATACCGGTGGCAAACGCATTCACCTCCGGTGAATTAAATACCGCCACTTCCGGCATTTTGATGCCCACGGCATCTGCCTGCTCACGTACAGTTTTCATTATCCAGATTTCGGTCGGTGTGCGCGCTTCTTCAATCACTACCGCACCGGACATGCGCTTGGCCGACCATTTCGACATAGCGAGTGAAATAAACGCACCGCCAAAACCCATAATAGCGGCAAAAGCCAATAGATTACTTAAATCCAGACCGTTCGCATTCAGGTATGGCTCCACACCCAATATACGCATGGTGACAGAAAGTACCAACATAATAGCCATGTTAGTGGCTAAAAAATAAATAATACGTTTCATAGTTTTTCCTCTAATAAATACTTATCGTTGCTATTTCTGCATTAATAACTGCGCTAATAACTACTGATAATAATAATCCGTAATGTAGTACGTTTTAATATTCAATAAAAGCAGAATGTTTCTGATTGATCATTCGGTTTTTTCGAGCTATTGTTTTACTATGGTTAATTACAAACAACTGCATTATTTTTGGGCGGTAGCTAAAGCGGGAAGCATCATACGCGCCAGTCGGCAATTGCATATCACACCGCAAACCTTGAGCGGGCAAATCGGCATCCTTGAAGAATCATTAGGCGTTTCTTTATTCCGCCGTGTCGGTCGCGGCATAGAACTTACTGAAACCGGACAGTTAGCACTTACTTATGCTGATGATATTTTCCAGACTGGTAATGCCCTCGAAGAAACCTTGCGTACCGGTGCCAAACAAAGCTATCGCTTATTCAGAGTAGGTATTTCAGATTCTGTACCCAAATCCATTGCCTATCGCCTGCTTGCACCGGCAATGCTGCTTAAACAATCAATAAAAATTGTCTGCCGCGAAGGAAAACTGGAACCGTTATTAGGCGAGCTTGCCATTCATAAACTCGACCTGGTTCTGGCCGATAGACCGATGCCCAGTGAGATAGATATTAAAGGCAGCAGCAAGTTATTGAGCGAATGCGGCATTAGTTTTTTCGGTACTAGCAATCTCGCCGAGAAATACGGCAGCCTGTTTCCAAAAAACATCAACAATGCACCGATGCTGGTGCCCGGTGAAGACAGCACAATCCGCAAACGCCTCATGCAATGGTTGAGCGCTCAGCGTATTCATCCACAAATTATCGGTGAATTTGATGACAGTGCTCTCATGCGCGCTTTTGGCCAGGCTGGAATTGGTATTTTTACAGCGCCCAGCATTATCGAAGACGAAGTGCTGCAGCAGCATAAGGTGACTAAATTAGGGCAAACCGATGAGGTCATTGAACGCTTTTACGCGATCTCGGTTGAAAAACGCGCCAGTCATCCAGCAGTAGTTGCTATTAACGCTGCTACTTTCAAATAAATGTAAGCTCGAAACTCGGTTTTAAAGTAGACGCACCCTGAATAAAGCTTTTTCTCAGGTTAGTCAGATAAAGCCTCGATTTTTTTATACCGCCAGCCACCCAAATAAAAGCTGCAGCCAACAACAAGCAAGGTACCTATTCTTACCAGCGGTGCCGATGAAGATAAGTCGTAAATTAAAACCTTGGCTGACGAAATTGCAAAAATCAGCAAAGACGACTTGCCGAGCAACTTGTCTTTGTATTTCAGTGCTAATAACAAACAAGCCAGCGCCAACAGCCCCCAGGTCAGTGACACCACAACGCGGTTGTCAAAAATATGCACCGCCGCCGCAATGGCTGCCAGATGCCCTCCCACCAGCAGTAACGGCCACAAGCCCTTGGCGACCCCAACTTTGCGTGACAGATAATAACCGGCATACAGCTCCACGGCATACATCACTGAAAGCCAGTCCGGTGCGATCACCGTTTGTCGATCAAGCCCAGTGATGATACGCAAATAATTAAGCATAAATATAATAACCACCGCCAGCCAGATAAACACTCCCGGCGCTGACATGTTTTTACGCACAGCACCGTAAAATGCTACCAGCGGTAACAGAATAAAGGCTACCCACGGCGCCCATTCATGTGAAACGGACTCCAGGTATCCGGCATGAAACAACACCAGTGCTATATACGCCTGCAACAACATCCTGCCACCTGTAAGCTCCTGTTTGGAAAACATGCGGGCTACCCCATAACACAGGGATATAAATGCGGCACTCGCTACAGCAACCCAAGGCGCGATAGCTGGAATGTTTCTTTCTAACAAAGAATACTGAAGAAAATAAAAAATCAGCAATGCCGGCAGATGGGCAAGTGCCGCATCCTGCTGCATCGGTGAATTATTTTTAACTGTATAGTAAGCGGCTGTTGAGCCAAATATAAGCAGTAAAACCGTCTGAAACAAAGCGGCACTTACCCATTGCTGGGCATAACTATCCATATGCCAGCTCAGATCAAAACCAACCATCGCCATATAAAGCGCCAGCAGATATACCGCCCTGCTACGCACCCATAACGCGAATACACTGAACAGTACACTCCAGCATGTGTAATAAATTGCCAGATCTGTTATGTCCAACATCAGGCTACGCATTAAAAACGGTACGGAGTATGCGCCTGCAACCGCAAACAAAGCATAAAGCGTGCTTTGAAATAGATGGCAAAGCCACAGTGAAATCAAGCACACCATAGTGACTACGGCTAGCACCTGCGATTGCCCTATCAGTCCGTAATACAAGTGAGCACCATATATAGCTATAAACAGAATAGTAACCCCGACCGCCGGCAGCAAACTGGCGTAGCTACGGTCATGATTTCGCAACTTGATACCCAGGCCTATCATAGACAGTGCACCGAGCACGGCAATACCAAGCTGCTTTTCCGGTGTTAGCCAGCCTGAGGATAAAGCCAGCTTAATGATATATGAAGCAGCAAGTACGAGTGCTGTTGCACCGCCCCAGCCTAATAACTGCGTTGCCAGCGGTGGGCCTGCGTGTACAGGCTGATCTTTAGGTATATCTATGGAATTGATTTAGCCGGCTGCGCTTTTGGCAGAGGGGCTTTAAAATTACTCTGCGTTTCCAGCTTACTTAAACGCGCTTCTATTGCATTTAGACGTTCTTCAAGAGTGGCCATAGCTCTATCCCTTACGAGTGGATAAGTAACTGATAAGAAATAAATTTTTAACGATTATATTAAATTATTTAAACAGTTACTGCTGCCTGAGCTGGTTTGCTATTTGCAGTATTAACAGCTAGTGGAATATTTTGCGTCTCTTCAGACTCTTCTTCCTCTTTTGGTTCTTCATGCAGTGATAACTGGTCAACCAGACCTGACTTTTCCTGATTTTTGCTCTTCAATTTAAATCTCAAGCGTAACTCATTAATTGAGTCTGCATTTCTGAGCGCATCTTCCTGCGTAATTCAGCCAGGTTAAACAGCGCCTGATCAAACGTCTGCATACCTAATTCGGTAGATTTAGCCATAATCTCTTTGATCATGTTGGTTTCACCCTTGAGGATAAGATCTGCAATCAGAGGTGAATTCAGCAGAATCTCAATAGCCGCCACTCTTCCGCCGCCTGCTTTAGATACCAGGCGCTGCGATACAAAAGCCTGCAAATTGAGCGAAAGATCCATATGCAACTGTGCATGACGTTCTTCCGGAAAAAAGTTAATAATACGATCCAGCGCCTGGTTAGAACTGTTTGCATGCAGCGTCGCCATACAAAGATGGCCGGTTTCCGCAAAGGCCAATGCAAATTCCATCGTCTCTTTATCACGGATCTCACCAATCAAAATAACATCCGGCGCCTGCCTTAATGTGTTTTTAAGCACATTAAACCAGCCATTGGTATCACGTCCTACTTCACGGTGCGTCACCAGACAGTTCTTGCTCGGGTGTACATACTCAACCGGATCTTCAACCGTAATAATATGACCATAGCTATGATCATTTCTATGATCTATGAGCGCGGCCAAGGTGGTTGATTTACCGGAACCGGTACCACCAACCAAAATAACCAAACCTCGTTTGGCCATCATGACATCTTTTAAAACCGGTGGCAGGCCAAGATCATCGAATTTAGGAATACTGGTAGTAATCGTGCGTAACACCATGCCGATTTTTTCTTGCTGAACAAACACATTGACACGAAATCGACCGATTTCCTTTGGCCAGATAGCAAAGTTACACTCTTTTTCTTCAGTAAACTCTTTGCGCTGTCTTTCATTCATTAGTGCTTCAGCAAAAGCTTTGGTATGTTCACCACTTAATTTTTGCTGGGTTACCGGTGTCATCTTGCCGTCAATTTTCATAGCAGGAGGAAAGTCAGCAGAAATAAATAAATCAGAGGCTTTTTTATCCAGCATGCCACGTAATAAATTATGCATGTAACTAATAGCTTGTTCGTTGGTCATTTTTTTATTTTTAAATTATTTATATTTGATGATTAGTTTACTTTGTAAATCTAAATTTACATTCATGCTACCAGAAATTAATTAGTTCTAAGTCTTTAAAAAATAACATTGATTAATTGCAGAAATATTTCATTTATCGATGATTTTTGTATTTCTATCTTTATGTTTTATATTGTATATAAAGATAATAACAATAATAATAGAGAGAATTTCTGTGCATAACTGTTTATTTTTAATTAAATACAGTAACTTAATTTAAATATTGTTTTCTTGGTAAAACCATAATCTATTGTGGATAGTTTGTTGAGTAAATTTCTCAATTTTTAAATACACAACCTTGTTCTAATTTTATCCACAGGCTATCCTTAACTTTTATAAGCAAATTTATGCTCTAAAATTACTTATAAAACAAACTCAAACAAGCTCAATATTATTTTTTTTACACCAATCCTGTAATGCTAAATCTGATGCATTCGCCTCAAAGGCAAACCATTTTTCCAATAAACCCTCTGCTTGTAGTAGCTCTTTAAAGCGCCTGTAAGCACCTCGCTTACGAAATAAGCTTGCTGCAAAGTTGTATTCATGTGGAATTTTCTGATCAATGAACGATAGCGCCAGGCTTTGACCAAGCTTTAAGTCATTTTTGTGAGGTACCGCGATATATTGATCAGAGGTTTCAATATCCTCAGGAATTTCTTCTTCCAGATCGATTACATTTGATGTCCAGTAGATGATTCCTGTATCTATGCTGATATAGGCACTATGCTCAGAAGACGGCCCTGAACTTACAAATTCAAAAGCATTGCGTAATTCATCTAAGTTAATACTGTGCATAAAAGTCCAAAAAATTTAAATAGATATTGTGATACAGAAGTTACAAAAAAAGCCCGTAACGGGCTTTTCTGTCTGTATTACCAGCATTGTTTTAAGTACCTACAAACCTTGTAGGTTCTCAAAATAGATTGAAATTTGGAATTATTAAAATCAAAGGCTTATGAATCTAATATGAGAATAATGTATTAGTAAATTATCATATAGCTTAAAAAAACCTACAACTCTATACAGCTTACTTATATCTCTTCAATATTATCTGTAAACCACAGTATAGTTGCTACATATCCATCTTCCTGCACATAAACTTCTTCTATTAAATTTTCTGGCAATTCATAAAATCTATTGTTATCAAACCATAAAGAAGACAAACATTCATCACATGAAATAGTCTCTGATTTAGTTGTATCAATTAATCCGGTTAGGCTTTTTGGGGGAATCAAATCACCTCTGTTCCCAACTTTTAACCAAAATGGAAAGTCTGACCGTTTGTATCCATATATGACTCTTCCATAACGACTCATTACTAAAGCCATAGGGTCATCATGTAAATCTGCTAATCTAACAGCACTAGCCTGGAAACTAACTTCAAACAATTCTGATAATTGCTTAATACCCTCAATAGTAGGTTGATTGCGAAATGAGGAATGTTTTTTTATTAGCTTTTTAGGTAATAACAATTCTGCTGAAAATTGATTAGCCTCTACTTCAATAGTTAAATTTAAAGGCATTTTTTTACTTGGTTTAGCTGACAAATCAGCTTTAGAGCATTGCATTCTATTTCCATGCCTTGGAATCATAAAATGTCCTAACTCATGCCCAAGGGTAAATCTTTGCCTATAAGGTATTGCTCCGTTATTGATTACTATTACACCTTCTGATTTTGAGTCATTAGCTAGCAATGTGCCTTCGAAGCTGTTTAGAGGCGCATATTGAATATCTTTAATACCCGCTGCTATTGCAATAGCTTCTAATGGCACCGCACTTTCTATCCATTGATTTTGTTCAAATATTAGACTGACTATATCAATAGGCTTAACTAAGTCTGCAAATTCAATCAATTCAAGCTGAATCATTTTTTATTTTTATAAAGAGCTTGAGCAGCTGCCTTCAAAACTTCCAAGTCTGCAGGATCAGGATTTTGAGATTTAAGTTCTCTAAAGAAATGCATTAATTCTGCTTGCTCTTCTATGGTTTCTTCTTCGTCACCTGCAAGGTAGTCTATCTTCACACCAAAATAATTCGCTAAGTTTTTTACTAGCTCAAGGGATGGGTTATTAGAGGTACCTCTTTCCAATTCCCATATATGTGGCTTAGATGCACCGACTGCATCCGCAACTTCTTGTAACGATTTTCCTTTAGTAAGCCGTAAATCTTTAAGTCTGCTTGCTAGCGACATCTTGTATTCCATGTTTGTTAATTGAATCTAACATTATCGTATAGATTTATTTGACAATACGCAACTGTTAGATTAATCTAACACTGTTGTTAGACTTGACGTGGTAATACATGTTGTTAATGACATTTATTTTGATAATTTTGGAGATTTAAAATGGAAAAAAATGAAGTAGAAAGTAAAAAGAAGTCTATTTGGAAATTAATTATTGATAATGACCATTACGTATGGGATGAAAGCTCAATCACGGGCTCTCAAATTCGTACTTTAGGTGCCGTTCCAGATGGCGTTCATGTATGGCAAAAAATAAAAAATGCACCAGATAAATTAATCGAACCAGCTGCTGTGGTTTCTTTGACTCCAGACGGCCCGGAGAAATTTAGTCTTCAGGAGGCTAGTTCAGGAGCAGGTGCATAATGGCTATTTTAACTAATGAAGACTATTCTAAATTAGAAGCCATGAACCTTAAGTACAAGGAAGATAACGACAAGCGCTTCCTTGTGTTTCTTGATTTTCAACTTAAACCAGGGCTTTATCAAATTAATTCTTGCGATATTTTGGTAGTAATTCCAGAAACTTACCCAAATGCCGGAAATGATATGTTCTGGACTAACCCTAGGCTTCAACGTACGGATGGCATGGTTATACCAGGAACAATTCCAGCAGATCAACCAGAAGCTAATAGAGATGTCAGAATTTTTGAAGGTAAAATTTATGAAAGATGGTCACGTCACTGGAATTCTGGTAACCAGTTATGGAGAGCCGGAAAAGATGAAATCAGTACTATAGTAAATCGACTCACTTATGTTCTTGCAAACTCACATGAGGCCTAAATGAATACTACCGAAGCTCTAAAGTTACCTAGAATTGTTTTGCTTTCTTCACATGCTGAAACATTGCAAAATTATCTTGATACACATCCTTTAAAACATGAACGCGCTGCAATTGTTTTTTTCAAACGATTGCAGCGTGAAGTTACTGGTTTATCCAATTCTGACAGATATCTTAGTGTTGATGTAATACCTTTTGAAGATGAATGGATATTAAACAGTTCAGAAATGCATATTGATTTTGAGACTAAATATTTACGTGATTTTTTTAAAAGAGCCGAAGATGAAAATTTAGTTTTTGGATTTGCACATACCCATTTGATGGGGGAATTAAAATTTTCTGAAAAAGATAATTTAAATGAAGAACATTTAACCAAAGCTATAGTCAGCAGAAATGGAAAATCATCATGTTTCGTCGCACTTCTATTAGCACAGGGTAGTTGGACTGCACGAGTGAGAAGCGGTGAGAATCCAGGATCATATAGCGATATCCGTCATTTAACTGTGGTTGGGAAATCGTTCAAGGCCTACGGAGCAGCTTTATTGTCGAATAATGAAAATGAAATCTTCAGTAGGCAGTTAAGTGCTTTTGGTGAGCCCTTCACAAGGATCATGCAGTCATTAAGATTTGTGGTGGTAGGAGCTGGAGGAACTGGGAGTGCAACAGCAAATCTGTTGTTAAGATCAGGAGCTGGAGAAATAATAATAATTGATTTTGATGATTTAGAAAAAAGTAATTTAAATCGTGTGCATGGATCAAAATTGCAAGATGTTGGAAGAAATAAGGCTGAAATACAGGCCAGTCATTTACGTGATATTGATATGCCATGCAATATAATTGCAATTAATGCTCAAATTGATTCAGATCTAACAGCTGTAGAAGCTTTGGCAAGTGCCGATATTGTTTTTGGATGTACAGATGATTTTATCGGTAGAGAGATTTTGAATAGTGCACTATATTTTTATCTTCAGCCATTAATTGATATGGGGCTTGGTGGCCGTGTTGGTGAAGACAAGCAAGGGCGTATTCGCCTTCTTAACCAAATGGGTAGGATTAGCCTTATTTTGCCTGAAGAAGGAAAATGCCTTTTTTGCCAGCGAGAACTCAATCAAAAATGGATCGAAACACAGCGTTATAAGCGAAAAAACCCTGATGTAACTCCAGATGAATTAAAACAACGGTATCTTACAGGCGGTGCTGAAGAAGCACCAGGAGTAGCACCATTTATTGGTGTTTTAGCAAACTTTGCAGTTTCTACCCTTTTTGAACTCTTAGTTCCCCACAGAAAACTCCCCGGAAATCTTCGTACTGATAATATTTGGATTGATTTTACTAATATGGAAATTAAAAGCAATTTACCAGAAGATGACGAAAATTGCCCATACTGCAAAGAAAAAATATTTTTATGTGGTAGTGAAAAAAACGGATATTTAGGTCGACCAGCATTAACTAAGGTAGTTAATTAAATGAATATCTTAAATTGGATTAAAAAAATCTGGTATGACAGAGATACACATTCGAATAAGCCTAATTATGGGTCTAAATTAGATTTCAATTCATGTACGGTTACTTTTTCACCTCCACAAAATAAAGATATCCAAAAAGGTGAATTTTTTATAGTAACTCCTAAGATGGAACCAAAATGGGCACTATTTCAGTGTCCATGTGAATGTGGTCATGTAATTACACTTAACTTATCACCTAAAAAAGTGCCTAAATGGCGAATTTATTTAGAAAAAGATGGCAGTCCAACTCTTTATCCATCTATACGCCAAATCAATGGTTGCTTAAGTCACTTTTGGATCAAACACGGAAAAGTTTACTGGTGTGCAGACACAGGAAAACCTTACATTAAGAATGCTTATGAATATAGAGAGTAGTACAACTATTAAGTTAAATAGCTAATTGTATATTGCCAGCTCACTTTCTCGCCTATCAGAATTTAAATCAACTTCAAATTCAATAGCTTCAATTAAAGCGATGTAAGTTAATGGAAGTTTTATTGATATTGCACCACGAATAACATGCTCTTTGTACCAGTCAAATGGACGTAGTGATGGATTATATTCGGTAGCAATATAGATTTCAGCCATAACTTCTTCAGAGGGTGTAAATAATTTTGTGTAAACGTCATTTTGCAGGAAACTGCTATTTTCAGAAATGGATTAAAAATGACCTTATCAAAAGCCTTACCCAACGAT
>LNAP01002235.1_pt1 | contig 47813 bp, 51 predicted proteins | sample 602601 | NCBI WGS metagenome assembly LNAP01 (sample SAMN02440304, study PRJNA202911) | soil metagenome | biome: Subtropical and temperate rainforests or woodlands; isolation source: soil samples (1 kg each in a 20% v/v slurry with milli Q water) were... ...
ACCCGCTTCTAAATACCGCTAAAGCGCTGGTTCGGTGTTGCCTCTCACCGCTGCCTGCACAGCTTCTGAGGCGAGAGACCCGTACATGAATGCCCCCACTGCGTTAACTACCCCCGTTTCCCCGGCCCTTGCGCCACTGCCTGCTATTGCCCCCTTGAACTTGCGCCCCCTGCTGCGTTTGGCACCCATCACCAGCGGCCTGGCCCTGCGCAATCCAAAAATTCTCCTTGGCGGCAACCATCAACCGACCCTGGTGCGCTACCTCGAAGGCTGGCCGAAACGCTGGGGCGCACCGCGCACGTTTTTGATTCAGTTCGTGGCCAACGATGAATCGCTGCAACGCTTTGCTCGCGACAGTTTTGATTTGGCCGTGGTGCAGGCGCCCAGTGCTGAAAATCTGCAAGCCTGTGTGCATGACCTGGTTCGCGTGGCGCGCCAAGGCTTAATAACCCGACGCTAAGCGCTGTTGATCTCGTAGGGTGTGCTGCGCGCACCGAGCCATTCCGCGTTTACCCCTCGGTGCGCACAGCACACCCTACGCGTGGTAGGGCTTGACCGAATACGTCAACCCTCCCTGAGCACATGCGTCATTGAGCCCTGCGGCGAGCGGCGCCTACCCTGCGTGACAATAAATCGGCAGGGAACCCACCGCATGCAACGCATCCATTTCGAAACCGAGCACAACCTTTTTCGCGACGCCTTGCAAAAAGAAGTGGTGCCCCATCAGGACGCCTGGGAAGAGGCTGGCGTGGTCAGCCGCGAGGTGTGGTTAAAGGCCGGCGAGATGGGCTTCTTGCTGCCCTGGGCCGACGAAGAATACGGCGGCAGCGGCCTTAAGGATTTCCGCTACGAGCAGATCATGTGCGAGGAGCTGGCCAACATTAACGAGGCCGGCTTTATGTTGCCGCTGCACTCGGCGCTGTGCGGCCCGTATATCGCCGACTATGGCAATGCTGAACAGAAAGCGCGTTTTCTACCGGCGATTATTCGCGGTGAATGCATTCTCGCGGTGGCCATGACCGAGCCTAGTGCCGGCTCCGACCTGGCCGGCATGCGTACCACCGCCGTGGACAAGGGCGATCACTACGAACTCAATGGCTCCAAGGTATTTATCTCCAACGGCCTATTGGCGGACGTGGTGATCGTCGCTGCGAAAACCGACCCCGCCAACAAACACGCCATGGGCCTGTTCTTGGTCGAGCGTGGTATGGAAGGTTTTGAGCGTGGGCGTAACCTGAAAAAGCTCGGCATGAAGAGCCAAGACACCGCCGAGCTGTTCTTCAATAACGTCAAAGTGCCCAAGGAAAATCTGCTGGGCGACGCCAAAGGCGGGTTCTTTTATTTGATGAATATGCTGGCCCAGGAGCGTCTGACCAACGCCTGTGGCGCAGTCGGTGGTGCAGAGGCGGCATTGCAGGTCACCATCGACTATGTGAAGGAACGCAAAGCCTTCGACCGGCCTATTTCGCACTTCCAAAACACCCGCTTCAAGCTTGCCGAAATGCGTACCCAGGTGGACGTGGCGCAGGTATTTGTCGACCGCTGCGTAATGGACCACAACCAGAAAAAACTCACCCCGGAAGTCGCCGCTGAGGCCAAACTCTTCACCACCGAATTGCTTGGCAAGGTGGTCGATGAAGGTGTGCAGCTGCACGGCGGTTGGGGTTATATGTGGGAATACCCGATCTGCAAAATGTACGCGAATGCGCGTATCCAGCGCATTTTTGCCGGCACCTCGGAGATCATGAAAGAGATCATCAGCCGCGGCATGAAGCTTTGATCGCAAGGAGGGCAAGGCCATGAATGCCATCGACGCCTGGGCGCAGGTCGCCACCGGCCGTACCCATCAGGAGCTGCCGGAAGTGGCGCGGCTGTTCGAGAAATCCGGCTCGGCGCATTTGCTTAAGCAGCATCTGAACCCGGAGCAAACGGTGGCGCTGATGGATCAGGGCGGCGTCGATAAGCTGATGCTCGCCGCCTGGTGTCGGCCGGAGCGTTGGTTGTGCACCAACGATGAGGTGGCCGAATTTACCCGGGCCTTTCCAGAGCGGTTTGTGGGCGTGGCCACGGTAGATTTGAGCAAACCGTTGGCAGCCGTTCGCGAGCTGGAGCGGGCGGTGACCGAATTGGGTTTTAAGGCCCTGCGCATCGTGCCATGGTTGTGGAAGCTGCCGCCTAACCACCGCCTTTACTACCCGTTGTATGTGAAGTGCATTGAACTGGATATTCCGTTCTGCACCCAGGTGGGTCATACCGGGCCGTTGATGCCCTCGGAAACCGGGCGGCCGGTCCCGTATCTGGATGAAGTGGCGCTGGACTTCCCCGAGCTGCGCATTGTCGCCGGGCATATCGGCCACCCCTGGACCGATGAAATGATTGGCCTGGCCTGGAAGCACGACAACATTTATATCGACACTTCTGCCTACCTGCCTCGCTACTATCCGCCGCAGCTTTTGCACTTTATGAGCACCTATGGTCAGGACAAGGTGCTGTTTGGCAGCAACTTTCCGCAGTTGTCGTTGCACAAGTGTACGAGCCAGGTAAAAGAGTTGGCGCTGAGCGATGAGGTGCTCGCTAAATTCCTCTACGGCAATGCCCGTCAGGTTTTCAAACTCTAGTGCCGGGCGACCCAACAATAAAAAGGAAAAGCCATGAGCGGTCCGCTGTCTTCGCTAAAAATTCTGGATTTCTCCACCCTGCTGCCGGGGCCATTTGCTTCGCTGTTAATGGCTGATATGGGCGCCGACGTGCTGCGCGTGGAGTCGCCCAGTCGTGTGGATTTGGTCCGTCTATTACCGCCCCACGACCAAGGCGTGGCCGCCAGCCATGCTTACCTGAACCGCAATAAACGCGGCATCGCCCTGGATTTGAAACAGGCGGCAGCGGTGGAGGTGGTCAAGCAGTTGGTGCAGGAGTACGACATTGTGCTTGAGCAGTTTCGCCCCGGCGTGATGGACAAACTGGGCGTTGGCTATGAGGCGTTAAAGGCGATTAATCCTCGGCTGATTTATGTATCCATTACCGGCTATGGCCAGACCGGGCCGTACAAAGATCGCGCCGGGCATGACATCAACTACCTAGCGCTGTCCGGTATCGCAGACCAAACCGGGCGCCTGGACACGGGGCCGCTGCCGCTGGGCATTCAAGCGGCCGACATCGCTGGCGGTTCGCTGCATGGCGTGGTCGGCTTGTTGGCTGCGGTTGTTCAGCGGCAGCAGACCGGGGAGGGGCAGCACGTCGATATCAGCATGACCGACTGCGCCTTTAGCCTGCATGCCATGGCCGGCGCCGGTTACCTGGCCTGCGGCGAAGAACCGAAAATGGAAAGCCAGGCGCTTAATGGCGGCAGCTTTTACGACTACTACCGTAGCCGTGACGGCCGCTGGTTTTCGGTGGGCAGCCTGGAACCACAGTTTATGCAGCCGTTTTGCGCGGCGATTGGCCGGCCCGAGTTGGCCGCCCATGGTTTGTCGCCCAAGCCTGAGCAGCAGCGGGTGCTAAAACAGCAGATTCAGTTGGAATTCGAAAAGCGCGACTCCGCCGAATGGAACGAGATTTTTGCTGCGCTGGATGTGTGCGTTGAGCCCATGCTCAGCCTGGCCGAAGCGGTGCAGCACCCACAGTTGCAGGCCCGCGAACTGGTGGTAGAGGTGCCCCGTGCTGGCCACGCTGCGCAGCGGCAGATCGCTTGCCCGATCAAATTCTCCAGCGCGTTGCCTGCGCCCAGGCACATTGGCGCGCCAGTAGGGGCGCATACGGCTGAAGTGCTGGCGGAGTTGGGCTATAGCGCTGAGCAGATTGCCCAGCTGCGTGCCACAAAGGTGATCGCCTAGGCATTCGGCGCGGCTGCTTTCCCTGGCGCCCTGTGCTAAAAAGCGCACCTCACCACGCGCAGTTCAAGGAGCAACACGCATGGGCAAGCAGTCAGGGATAAGCATGGCGCTGGCGCTGTTACTAAGCGCAGGCGTTGCCTACGGCGAAGAGCCAGCGGGCGACACCAGCACGCTAAAAGAGTCGGCCAAAGCGGCCGTGTCATCGGCGATCTCGGCGGGTAAAAACCTGCTCGGCGGCGCCTCCGAAGGCGTTACCGAAGGCCGTGAATCGGCACAAGGCGCCGATGGTGCGCTGATCATTTCCCAGCTTGATCAGTTGGACGGCAAGGTAGAAGTCAAACTGCTGAAAGTCGAAGCGGTTGAGGGCAATCTCAGCGCCTTGTTTGGCTTTAAAAACCTCACCGACAAGCCGGTACGCCTGATCAACCTGTGGGCCAATGGCGCGCTGCTGGCCATTGACCAAGACGACTATTCCAGCGGCCTGGCGCCCGACGTTGCCAACCCCGAGGAAGTGACCGTGCCGCCAAAAACCGGCGTACGGCAGAAGTTTATTTTCCAAGGGCCGGTTGAAGGGCCGAAGTCGGTGCGCGTGTGGGGCAAGGATTTCAACGTCGGCAAATAATCGAAGGGAAATAACGAGTGGTCACCTGCTACCTGCGCTACGTGCTCGACCCCAATAAACTCAAGGAATTCGAGCACTACGGCAAACTGTGGATTCCCTTGGTCGAGCGCTTTGGCGGCCAACACCACGGCTACTTTCTGCCCTCTGAAGGCGCCAACAACATCGCCCTGGCGCTGTTCACTTTTCCGAGCTTGGCGGCCTACGAGCAGTACCGCCACGACTCCATGCAAGACCCCGAGTGCTTGGCCGCGTTTCAATATGCCAAGGACACCCAGTGCGTTATCAGCTACGAGCGCAGCTTCTTTAGGCCGGTTTTTAGCTAAACCGTAGGGTGTTTATTCTTCCCGCTGCTGCCCGCTAAACACCAGCGTCGCTTTGCAACTGCGGCAGTAGTAGCGGCGGCCTTTGCGCACCAGGGTGTGGCGCTGGGCGGAGAAGGGGAAGTCGCGGTCAGGGCAGGCGCAGCTGTAGACGTAACGGGTGACGCTGCGGCGTTGGATTTCATAGGTGTGGCAACGGTCGGCAGGCAGTTCGTATACGCCCTGCATAATCAGCTGCCATTCCTCGCCATGGGGCTGAATGTGCGGGCCGAACATTTCCCGGGCGATCATATGCGCCACTTCGTGGGCCACGGTTTGCTTGAGGAAGTGGTCGCGGTTTTCGGCGTAGAGCTTGAGGTTAAAGCGCAGCAGGTTTTCATCGAGGTGGGCCACCCCGGCTTTCTGGCCGCGTAACTTGAGGCTGACGATGGGGCGGGTAAAACGGCGTCTGAAAAACGCTTCGGCTTGCCTGTAACAAGCCTCGACACGAGCATTCAGCAGTTCGGGCATCGAGTTCCTCCGGATAACAGGCGCGATTATGCCCAAGCACGCTGCCCGCCACTTGCCTAAAACAACGAAACCGCCAAACGGCGGTTTCGTTTTGTGCAGGCCGGGCCTCAGCTCCGATAGATCGGGCCTACGCCCATTTCCCAGAAAATAACCGACATGGCGATCATCGCCACCAGCACCACCAGGCCTACCGCCAGCACCGAGCTGGAGAACAGAAAGCCTTCGTCTTGGTGAATGTTCATAAAGGTCGGTATGCCGACGTAGAGCAGGTAAACCGTGTAACAGATCGCCGCCGTTCCCACGAACATGGCGAGCCACAGGTTGGGATAGAGGGCCGCTAACCCGCCGATAAACAACGGCGTTGCGGTGTAGGCAGCAAACACCACACAACGGCCCATGTCCGGGCTGGCGTCGTAGGTGCGGGCCATCCAGTTGATAAACGCGCCCATAACCGCCACACCGCCTAGCATCGCCAGGTAGGTCATGGCTGTCATCCACAGCGCGCTGGCTTCGGTGAGCATTACCGGCGAGCCATTGCCCACCGTCCAGCCGACCTGGGTTGTTCCGATATAGGCAGACACTGCGGGAATCGCCGCGAGGATCAGTACATGGGTCAAATACATGTGGCTGATGCTTTCTTCTTCGCCGCGGATCTCTTGCCACTCTCTGTCAGGATGCGCGAAAAGCCCCCAAACGTGATGGATCATACGAGACACCTCCTCTTGTTATAACGGTCGCCCCCCAGCGTAGCGCCCGGCACGCATGAGTGCAGGGCCGAACCAATGCGACCGTATGTCGCAGTATAGGCAGGGGCTGGAGGCCGCGTGGGGCGTGGTTTTAGAGCAAATGGGTCTCTAAAGGTCAGCGGTAATAGCGAGCAAGAATTTCCATTGCCAAATTGATCGACTGTAGCCGCGAAGTGCTACCGCCGCGATCGGGATGGTGCTGGCTGACGAGCTGGCGGTAACGCAGTTTGATAGTGGCGAGATTGAGCGCCTCGCTGCTGCCGTCCAACTCGAACAACTCGAGCGCCGCCCGTTTTTCGTCACCGCCTTGCATGCGCTTCCAGAAGCTGGTGAGAAGTTTCTCCACATCGCCCTCGCTGGTGCCGTGCAAATGGCTTAAGTCGAGGTAATAGGCGCGCAATGGATCGGCTTCGCGGAGTTCGGCATGGCCGGGCGTGTAGGGCAGCAGCTGAATGCTTAGCGGGCTGATCAATAAATGAGCGGTTTGAGCCTGCCAAAGCCGGTCACGCAGTAGGTACAGGGCGTTGAAGAGCAAGAAATGCGTGCGAAACAGCACCAACTTGTCGGTTAAATCGAGGTTGGGAATGTGCGTTGAGTGGCATTTTTTCAATTTTTGAATCAGCAAGTATTCGCTGCAACCGTCTGGCAATTCACGTAGCAGGTGCAGGACCTGGTCCGGTAGATCCAGGCTCTGATCGAGTTCAACGGGCGCTGAGGAGGCGGGGTTTTCAGTCATGGCGGCAGCCTAGCACAGCATCGCTACGCCCTTGTGTGGCGGAACTCGCACCGTTCAGGCCTGTCCCACGCAGCAGACAACGGCCCGTGCAGCCGTTATGGAGAACGATTTTATGCGCCGGTTGCGCACCCTGTTTGTTATCGCCTCATTGCTGTTTGCTGGTCTTGCCACTGCCGCGCCATCTGCTGAACCCTGGGATATCTGGAACGCCAGCGATGAAACCCGCGCCGCGCATATCGACCACAGTGCCTGGCAGGAACTGCTAACCCGCTACCTGAAAACCAGCCCCAAGGACGGTATAGCTCGCTTCGACTACGCCCATGTCGATTCCGTGCACCGGCGCCTGCTAGACGTGTATATCGACCAGCTCAGCGACCTTGATCCACGCCAGTTCACCCGTGCCGAACAGTTCGCCTACTGGGTCAATCTGTACAACGCCCTCGTTACCCAACTGGTGCTGAAAAAGTACCCGGTGGATTCGATCACCAGCCTTGGCGCTTGGTACCAGTTCGGCCCGTGGGACAAAAAAGTCACCAAGGTGGCTGGCGAGAAACTCAGCCTCAACGACATTCAACACCGAATTCTGCGACCGTTCTGGCCCGATCCTCGGCTGTTTTACCTGCTCAATTGCGCCAGCCTCGGCTGCCCGAACCTGCCGAGCTTTACCCTCAGCGCGAAAAACACCGAGCAGCAGCTAAACGACGGCGCCCGCGCCTATATCAATAGCGCCCGTGGGGTGGCGTTTGAGGACAAGAAATTAGTGCTGTCGCGCATCTACGACTGGTACGCCGTGGATTTTGGCGGCGAGGAGGGCGTGCAGCAGCATTTGCTCAAGTACGCTGAACCGGGGTTGGCGCAGCAGTTAAAGACTTTCAAAGGCGATACCCGCTACCGGTTTGATTGGGATTTGAACAAACAGTAGCTGCTTCGCCGTCGTCTCCGCGCAGGCGGGGAAGCAGCGTTTTGCCGGTGAATAGTGTTGCTGAACGATCTTCGCACCTGGGTCTCCGCCTGCGCGGGGACGACGGAGTTTTTTGGGCAAAACGGGTAAACCTGCGTAAGCGTTTTGCGTAAAATGCCCCCTCTTTTCGACCATCCCGGACTTCAGCGCACCATGGGCACCCTTTCGGTTAATCAAAGCCTGCGCCGTCAGGCCGGTGAGGCTGTTACCGACTTCAATATGATCGAAGACGGCGACAAGGTGATGGTCTGCCTGTCCGGCGGTAAAGACAGCTACACCATGCTCGACGTGTTGCTGCACTTGCAGAAAGTGGCGCCGATCAAGTTCGAGATCGTGGCCGTGAACATGGATCAGAAGCAGCCTGGCTTCCCGGAACACGTGCTGCCGCAGTACCTGGAAAGCATCGGCGTGCCTTACCACATCGTGGAAAAGGACACCTATTCGGTGGTGATGGACAAAGTGCCGGAAGGCAAAACCACCTGCTCGCTGTGCTCGCGTCTGCGCCGTGGCACGCTGTACACCTTTGCTGATGAAATCGGCGCGACCAAGATGGCCCTCGGTCACCACCGCGACGACATCCTCGAAACCTTCTTCCTTAATATGTTCTACGGCGGCACCCTTAAAGCGATGCCGCCCAAGTTGCGCGCCGACGACGGCCGTAACGTGGTGATTCGCCCACTGGCTTACTGCAGCGAAAAAGACATCGAAGCCTACTCCGAGCTACAAGGCTTTCCGATCATTCCGTGCAACCTCTGCGGCTCGCAGGAAAACCTGCAGCGCAAAGTGGTGAAGGAAATGCTCTTGGAGTGGGAGCGTAAAACCCCTGGCCGCACTGAAATCATGTTTCGCGCCCTACAGAACGTGATGCCCTCGCAACTGGCCGACCGCAAGCTGTTCGACTTCGAGAACTTGCGCATCGACGAAAGCGCGCCCTCGCGTTTCCTCAATGTGATGAACCTGTAAGCGCCCCCGCTGCTTATTGCCTCTATATATAGAGGGCCGTGTGAAAACGTAGCCTAGCGCAGTAGTTTTCACACGGCCCGAAGGAAGCCTTATGCGTGACTACAGCTGGCTCAACGAATACTGCCTGAACCGCTTTGGTTCGCAGGCCAAACTCGAAGCCTTACTGCCTAGCGTCAAAACCCCAGCGCAGTTGCGCAAAATCACTGACGACCGTTATTTGTCCTTGATTGCCCTAAGGGTTTTTCGGGCCGGCCTCAAGCACAGCCTGGTCGATGCCAAATGGCCGGCGTTCGAGCAAGTGTTCTTTGGTTTTGACCCGGAAAAGGTCGTGCTGATGGGCGCCGAACACCTTGAACGGCTGATGCAGGACGCGCGAATCATCCGCCACTTGGGCAAGCTGAAAAGCGTGCCGCGCAATGCGCAGTTCGTACTGGATGTCGCCAAGGAGAAGGGCAGCTTTGGTGCGCTGATCGCCGACTGGCCGGTGACCGATATCGTTGGGCTGTGGAAGTACTTGGCCAAACACGGCAGTCAGCTTGGCGGGCTGTCAGCCATGCGTTTTCTGCGCATGGTGGGTAAAGACACGTTTATTCCAGCAGAAGATGTGGTCGCCGCGCTTAAAGCCCAGGAAATCATCGACAAGCAGCCCACCAGCCTAAAAGAGCTGGCAGCGGTGCAGGCGGCGTTTAATACCTGGCATGAACAGAGCGGGCGCTCAATGGCACAGTTGTCGTGGATGTTGGCGCACACCGTTAACCATTAAGGCGAGGGGCAGGGCCGATGGACCACCGTTTGATAGACGCCCTGCAACGCGCTGAGCGCATGTTGATCATCACGGGCGCGGGTTTGTCTGCCGACTCCGGTTTGCCCACCTATCGCGGCCTTGGCGGTCTGTACAACGGCGTTACCGCTGAAGGCATTCCGATCGAGCAAGCCCTGTCCGGTTCAACCCTGCGAAATAACCCGGCCCTATGTTGGAAGTACCTCGCCGAGCTGGGTAAAGCCTGCCTCGGCGCTGAGCCTAACGCCGGCCACTACGCCATCGCCGAGATGCAGCGACGTAAACCGGGGTGCTGGGTACTGACGCAAAATATCGACGGTTATCATCGTCTTGCCGGCTCCGATCCCGAGCGTTTAATTGAGATTCACGGAGAATTGGCGCCGCTTTACTGCCAGTCGTGTGGAGCAGTGAGTGCGGAGTTGGCGGGCCACTTGGACAAACCATTGCCGCCGAGGTGCGAACAATGTGCCGGTATTCTCCGACCGCCGGTCGTTTTATTCGAAGAGATGCTTCCGGAAAAAGCCATCGAAACGCTCTACCACGAGCTCTCCAAGGGTTTTGATCTGGTTATCGCGGTGGGCACTACGGCGAGTTTTCCGTATATCGCAGAACCCGTGCTGCGCACCCGCCAGGCGGGGGGCTTCACCGTGGAGATCAACCCGCAGGACGGGGCTTTGAGCCCGTTTGTGGACGTCCATTTGCGCGATAGGGCGTTAGATGTTTTGCCAATACTACTGAGTCACACACTGGCCAATTAAATTTGCATATAACCGTTATGGAAGGCATATTCGCGCCTTCATAAACTTTTCGTCCACGGTCGTGCCCATGCTCAAACGCTCTGCACCCCTCGTGCCCCTAGCACTCTCAGTGTTCCTTGTGGCATGCGCTGGCTATCAGCCGGCCCCGCAAGTAGCTGAAAAGCCTCAGCAAAGCATCAGCCAACAAGTGGCTGAGGAAGATGGCGATGACGACGGCCTAGACCCGTTGCCAGACTTTGCTCAAGACCAACCGTATGAACTCCCGTCTTTTGCTGACAGCATCCTGGCCCACGGCCTGTCGCTGGTAGGCACCCGTTATCGCTTCGGCGGCACCTCGGCTAACACCGGTTTCGACTGCAGCGGTTTTATCGGTTATTTGTTCAAAGAAGAGGCGGGCATGAGCCTGCCGCGTTCGACCCGCGAGATGATCAACCTCGACGCCCCACTGGTGTCGCGCAACGATCTGCAACCGGGCGATCTGTTGTTCTTTAGCACCCACGGCCGTGGTCGTGTCAGCCACGCCGGTATCTATCTCGGTGATGACCAGTTCATCCACTCCAGCAGCAGCCGCAGTGGCGGCGTGCGGGTAGACAGCCTGGACGACAAATACTGGAGCCGCACCTTTATCGAAGCCAAACGCGCTCTGGCGCTGGCCTCGGTAAACACCGCGCAAGTCAGCCGCAACCCGCTGCACCCATAGGCAGCGGTTGCCCACCAAACCCCCTTTATTGGGGGTTTTGTGTTTTTGGTGCTGCGCAGCGAAGCCGAACATAAGCGCGTCACCATAAACTCATCCACAGCAACCAACCCTTGCACCACGCGCCTCTCAAGGGCAGAGTACGCCGAACCACCTCTGAGCCGCCTCGCCTATGCCCGCTCCGGCCCGCGTCATTCTCGTGTTACTCGCTGCGCTGCTTACTGCCTGCGCCAGCTCGCCACCTCCGTCCAAACCCGTCGTATTTGCCCCGCCCAGCGCCGAACAGAGCGATGCTGCCGGCGACGTGTTATTCCGCGCCCTTGGTTTGGTCGGCACGCCGTATCGCTACGGCGGCAATACTCCGGATAGTGGCTTTGATTGCAGCGGCCTGATTGGCTACGTGTACCGCGACGCCGCCGGCATCGCGCTGCCGCGTTCCACGCGCGAGCTGGTCAGCATGCGTGCGCCGAGTGTCAAGCGCGAAGCGTTGCAGGCCGGCGACTTGGTGTTTTTCGCTACCGCCGGCGGCGGCAAGGTCAGCCATGCCGGTATCTACGTAGGCGAAGGGCGCTTTGTGCATGCGCCGTCCAGTGGCGGCACGGTGCGCCTGGACAGCCTGAATGCCACGTACTGGCTAAAGAGTTACCTCGACGCCAAGCGCGTGCTCAATCCCGATCGGCTGGCACGTACGCCGTGACCAACCGGCAATAACTGCGGTTCGCTTGACCCTTTGTGACCCCTGCCCAGGATGGACTGCATGACCGCTCGTACCCTCGCTCTGGATGACGCGCTGTACAGCTATTTGCTCGATGTGTCCCTGCGTGAAACCCCGTTGCTAAAGCGCCTACGCGAAGAAACCCAGGCCCTGCCCATGGCGCGCTGGCAAGTGGCGCCGGAGCAGGGCCAGTTTCTCGCCCTGTTGGTAAAACTCACCGGCGCCAAACGCCTGCTGGAGATCGGTACGTTTACCGGCTACAGCGCCCTGTGCATGGCCAGCGCCTTGCCCGAAGACGGCCACTTGCTGTGCTGCGACCTACCTGGCGACTACAACCAGATCGCCCGGCGCTACTGGTTTCAAGCTGAGCTGCAAGAACGCATCGAATTGCGCCTGGCGCCTGCTTTGGAAACCTTGGGGCAACTGGAGCGGGAAGGGCGCGGTGAAAGCTTTGACCTGATTTTTATCGACGCCGACAAAGCCAATTACCCGGTCTACTTGGAGCACGCGCTGGCGCTGGTTCGCAGAGGCGGGGTGATTCTGTTCGACAACACCCTGTGGAGCGGTCGCGTGTTGGAACAGGCGCCAGATAGCGCCGATACCCGTGCTATCCAGACCCTCAACCGACGGCTAAAGACTGACCAGCGTGTCGACCTGTCGCTGCTGCCAATCGGCGACGGCCTGACCCTCTGCCGCAAGCGCTAAATGCCTGAACCGATCCGCCTACCGCCACAACCGGAGCTGTGCGAACTGTGCCAGCGCCCGGTGCCGCTCACCCGCCACCATCTAATCCCCAAGGCCCTGCACAACAAGCCGTACATTCAAAAGCAATTCGGCAAAAGCCAGCGCATCACCGCCACGCTGTGGGTGTGCCGCGCCTGTCACAACCAAATCCATCGTTTATTCAGCGAAAAAGAACTGGCTCTGACCTACAACAGTCGCGAGCTGTTGCTTAGCGACGAACGTCTGCAAACCTTTGTCGCGTGGTTAGCCAGCAAGCCGCCGGGCTTTATGCCCAGGCATTGAGGCCGCTGCGACAAAACGTTTGTGTGCACCTCACGCCATCGGTGGCAACCGCCGTTTTACCGGGGTTTTCTTGATGATCGCGGTGTTGGTTTCGGCATAGTGATTGAGGCGGTCGAGCAGGGTGTCGAGCTGCTCCATGGAGCGCACATGCAGGCGTGCGATAAAGCAGTCCTCGCCTGTCACCTTGTCGCATTCGGTAAATTCGCCAATGGCCTGAATTTGCCGCTCCACTTCCTGTAACTGTCCCGGTAATGGCCGAATGCGCACGATGGCTTGCAGTTGGTAGCCAAAGGCCTTGGCGTCGATATCCACGGTGTAGCCGGTCAACACGCCACGTTCTTCCAAGCGGCGCAGGCGCTCGGCCACGCTGGGCGAACTAAGGCCGGTGATCTGCGCCAAGGCTTTCAGCGAGCGGCGCGAGTCTTCCATTAGGGCGGTGATCAGTTGTTGGTCGATTTTGTCGGTCATGGTCACGTTTGTGCAAAGTAGGTGGTTTAGCAGAACGGCCTTGATAAAAAAGGCGCTCAGCGATTCTAGCCTTGTTTTTGCCATGGAGCCGCCGCACCCGCGCTCGCCATACTGTGGCCACTGATTAAACGACTTGGTGGGCACTAGCGATGCACAACACACAACAACGCGGCATGCTGGAAATGGTCGCCGCCATGCTGATCTCCGGCACCATCGGCTGGTTTGTATTGGTGTCCGGCCAGCCGGTGCTGGAAGTGGTGTTCTGGCGTTGCCTGATCGGCGCGGTCACCTTGCTGGTGATCTGCGCCGCCATGGGCTTTTTACGCCGTGGCGTGCTGACGCGGCTGACCTTCGCTTTAGCGGTAGTGAGTGGCGTGGCCATTGTCGGTAACTGGCTACTGCTGTTTGCCGCCTACTCACGGGCGTCCATCGCCATTGCCACGGCGGTGTACAACGTTCAGCCGTTTATGTTGGTGGGGCTGGCGGCGGTATTTCTCGGTGAGCGTATTACGCTGCTGAAGTTTTCGTGGCTGGCCGTGGCTTTTCTCGGCATGTTGGCGATCGTCAGCGCCCATGGTGCGGGCGGCGCTAGCGGCGAAGATTATCTGCTGGGCATTGCCTTGGCCTGCGGCGCCGCGTTTCTCTACGCCATTGCGGCGCTGATCATCAAACGCCTGACCGGTACGCCGCCGCATCTGATTGCCTTGATTCAGGTCTGCACCGGCGTATTGATGCTGGCGCCCTGGCTCTACAACAGCCCGCTGCCCAATCAGGCTGTAGCGTGGGGCAGCTTGCTGACGCTGGGCATGGTGCATACCGGCGTGATGTATGTGCTGCTCTACAGCGCCATCCAAAAACTGCCCACGGCGCTGACCGGCGCCTTGTCCTTTATCTACCCGATTGCCGCGATTTTCGTCGATTGGCTGGCCTTTGATCACCAGCTGAATGCCCTGCAATGGCTGGGCGTCAGCATGATTCTGCTGGCGGTGGCGGGGATGCAGCGTGGCTGGGGGCTGCGAATGGGCAGATCGGCAACGGCTTAGGGAGGCGCCTTGGTGCGCACAGCACACCCTACGAAGCGCGGCCTCTGCCCGTTGGGTGTGCTGTGCGCACCAGCTTGCCTATGGCAGCAAGGCTTTGGCGGTAAGCGGATCGGCAAACAGCGCTGCGGAGTCATGCCCGATACCGTCGACTTCCACCTGCGGATGGCTGATGGGCACCTGCCATTGCTTGGCCAACTGCTGTTCGTATTGCACGTACTGTACTTGCCGCTGCCGGCGGTTGGAGCCTTGCAGGTGCGCGGAGCAGGATTGGTCCATTACGCGCGACTCCGGGTTGTTGTCTTTGCTGCCGACCAGATACACCACGTCGCGCTTGGCGTAGCGGCGAAACAGCTGCTTGGCGGTGAGCGTTTGCTGGCTGGCGTAGGCCGGCAGCTTTTCCAAGCCGTAGCGGTAGCGGTTATAGCCTGGGCAATCCGCTTGTTCCTGGTTGCGCAATTGCTGGTTATGCCAGCGCTGCTTATCGAAATACAGGTAGGAAGACGGGCTGGCTACGCCGTAGCGCAGATGAATACCGCGAGCCGCCAGCACAGTGTCGGTTGGGTTAAAGATGGCATAGCGCTGCACCAGTTGGCCGCCGGCGGAATGGCCCACCAGTACGATCTCCTTGAGCGCGGGGAAGCGCTGGCGGTCGCCGAGGTAGGTGAGCACGTCGTCGAGCACCTGGAAAGCCGATACGCCGCTAAACGAGGGGCTGCCATGCAGCCATTGCCCCGGCGCCCAGCGTGGGACGCCGGGATAACTGCTGGCATCGGCGTCAGTGAGAAATTGCGGGGCTACCAGCAACGTGCTGGCGGGGTTGAGCCCGGCGTTGGCCAATAGCGGGCCGCCGCTTTCGAAGTAGTCGCCGCCGTTGCGTTTGATACCGTGCAGCAGAATTACCGCGCGGGTTACCGGCAGTGTCTGGCTATCAAGCGGGGCGTTGGCGTACAGCACGAACGGATAACGCTCAGTGCCCGAGCCTAGCTGCGCCAGTTGCGGGTTGGTGGCGGCTTGCCCATGCACGGCCCATAGCAGCAGTAGCCATCCGATTAACTGGCGCGCCATTTTTCCTATCTCCGTACGACCTGATTGCTGGGCTGAGCAGTGTGCCCGTTCCGAGCGGGTGCTTGTAGTGAAGTCGCCACGCCGATGCGCGGCGACCCGCTGGATCCTCTCCTTCGCGGGGAAGACGGCATTTGTCCTAGAGACCTCCGTCGTCCCCGCGCAGGCGGCGGTCCGAGAACTTGCAAGGCAGCGTTTGGCCTTATGCGCGATCTTTTAATTGACGCTAGGACAAACGCGGGTATATACACGTATCCATGCTAACCACCCATTGCCTTTGTACGAAACTTCGCAGAGCTGCCCGTAGCGTGACGCGTGTTTACGACGACGCCCTACACGAGCTCGGCCTTAACGTCGCCCAATATTCCTTGCTCAGCCATTTGCAGCGGCTCGAACAGCCGAGCATTTCCATCCTGGCCGAGGCCATGGGCCTGGACCGCAGCACCCTCGGCCGTAACCTCAAGGTGTTGCAGGGCGAAGGTTTGGTAAAAGTCGGCGAGGGCAGCGATATGCGCCGCCGTTTGGTGCAGTTGACGGCTGAAGGAACCGCGCGTTTCGAGCGCGGTGCCGAGGCCTGGGAACAAGCGCAGGCGCAGTTGGCGCTGCGCCTGGGTGCAGAAAAACGTGAGGCGCTCTGGCTGTTGCTGGACGACTTGGAAACCATCGATTAGAGCAGTTAAGCGGAGCAGGGCGATGACAGCGTGGCGTGCAAGTAGATGGGTGCTTATTGGGGCGGCGTTGATCCTCGCGCTGCGCCATGGCTTTGGCCTGTTTTTGCCGCCGATGAGCGCGGAGTTCGGTTGGGGGCGTGAAACGTTTGCCTTTGCCATTGCCTTGCAGAATTTGCTCTGGGGCCTGTCGCAGCCATTTGCTGGCGCCCTGGCAGACCGTTTTGGCGCGGCGCGGGTAATGGTGGTCGGCGGCATTTTGTATGCGCTTGGCTTGGTGCTGATGGCCTCGGCGGATTCGTTGTGGTCGCTGTCGCTAAGCGCCGGTTTGCTGATTGGCTTGGGCTTGTCGGGCACCACGTTCTCGGTGGTGCTGGGCGTTGTTGGGCGCGCGGTGCCGGCGGAAAAACGCAGCATGGCCATGGGTATTGCCGCCGCCGCCGGTTCCTTCGGTCAGTTCGCTATGTTGCCCGGTACTTTGGGGCTGATCAGTTGGCTCGGCTGGTCGGTGGCCTTGATTGCCCTTGGCGCCCTGGCGGCGTTGATTGTGCCGCTGGTGGCGATGCTTAAAGACAAACCCTTGCCGGTGCTCGGCCACGAACAAACCCTCGGCGCCGCTCTGCGCGAAGCTGCGGCGCATAAAAGCTTCTGGTTGCTGTCGCTGGGCTTTTTTGTCTGTGGTTTTCAAGTGGTGTTTATCGGCGTGCATTTGCCGGCCTACCTGGTGGACCAACACTTGCCGGCAATGGTCGGCACCACGGTGTTGGCGCTGGTGGGGCTGTTTAATATTTTCGGTACGTACTTCGCCGGTTGGCTCGGCGGGCGCATGTCTAAACCGCGTTTGTTGGTTGGCCTGTATCTGGCCCGGGCGGTGGTGCTGGTGTGGTTTATCAGCGTGCCGGTAACGCTGTTTTCGGCCTACACCTTTGGTGTGTTGATGGGCATTTTCTGGCTGTCTACCGTGCCGCTTACCAATGGCACCGTGGCCACGTTATTTGGTGTGCGCAATCTGTCGATGCTCGGCGGCATCGTATTTCTGTTCCACCAACTGGGCGCGTTTTTGGGCGGTTGGATGGGCGGCTACCTGTACGACCGCACCGGCAGCTATGACTTGGTCTGGCAGATTTCCATTGCCCTCAGCCTGATTGCCGCCGCCCTAAATTGGCCGGTGCGCGAACAGCCCGTGGAACGCTTGCGGATGAGTCCGGCGTGAGCCGTTCGCTCAGTTGGCTGCTCAGCATCACGGCGGCTGCCGTGGTGCTGGCGCTGGTGTGGTGGGGCTGGCAGCGCAGCGGCTTGGCGTTGCTGCAGCTGGGCATGGGCAGTTGCCTTTGACGCCATAGGGGATGACGGGTAGCGTGGCCGAACTGTCTCCTGGTCACCGAGCGCTCTCACCATGAACCTGCGTCGCATCCTCTTGCCTGCCGTTGTTCTTTCCCTGTTCTCGCTGCCGCTGATGGCCGCCGAATGTCCGCAACTGCTGCAGGGCGAATTGCCCAAGCTGCGCGACAAAAACAAAGAACAGATCAACCTCTGCGAACACTTCGCCGGCAAGCCGCTGCTGGTGGTCAACACCGCCAGCCACTGTGGTTTTGCCCCACAGTTCAAAGGCCTTGAAGCGCTGTACAAAAGCCACAAAGACCAAGGCCTGGAAGTACTCGGTGTGCCCTCCGATGACTTCAACCAAGAAGACGCCGACCTCGCCGAAACCGCCAAGGTTTGCTACGTCAATTACGGCGTGACCTTCACCATGGTCGAGCCGCAACACGTCACCGGCGAGCAGGCTATTGCGCTGTTTAAAGACCTCGCCGAACAAGCCAGTGCGCCGCGCTGGAACTTCTACAAATACGTGGTCGACCGCCAGGGCAAGGTTGTCGCGAGCTTTTCCAGCCTGACCAAGCCTGATGATCCGGCCCTGCAAGCTGCCCTGGCTAAAGCCATCGCCTCGCAGCCTCTGTGATCTCGTAGGGTGTGCTGCGCGCCAAGGCGCACACATGAGTGTCGTTTGGTGCGTAGGCATACCCTACGAAGCGCAATTCAGTTTCAGTTAAGCGCGGGGCGATAAGGTGATCCCCGTCGAAAGCAATTAACTGATCACTGAGAAGAAGGAACGACACCATGAAAAACATTACTGCCCTGTTCGCCATTGCTGCTCTGACTGCTACTGCTGGCCTGGCCCAAGCCCGTGACCTGGGCCCCGACGAAGCGCTGAAACTGCGCGATGCCGGCACCGTTCAATCGTTTGAGAAACTCAACGCTGCCGCCATTGCCAAACACCCCGGCGCCACCGTGAAAGAAACCGAGTTGGAAGAAGAATACGGCCGCTATATCTACCAGGTTGAGCTGCGCGACCCAGCAGGCCTGGAGTGGGATATGGAGCTGGACGCGACCAATGGCCAGATCCTCAAAGACCACCAAGATAAGTAATGAGCACGCCCATCAGTAAATGGCTGATGCGTTATAGCGGCATCGTTGCCCTGGTGCTTGCGGTGCTCACGCTGAGCTTTAGCGTGAGCGCCCGCGACCTGGATCAGGACGAGGTGCTGCGCCTGCGGCAGGAAGGTCGTATCCCGCCGTTGGAACAGCTGCTGCATCCCGCCTTGGCGCGTTATCCCGGGGCGAAGTTGTTAGAGGCTGAGCTGGAAGAGGAGAACGACGTATTGGTCTATGAAATTGAATTGCTGACCACCGATGGCGTGGTTCGCGAGTTGGAAATCGATGTGCGCGATGGCCGCATTCTCAAGGACAAGGAAGACGACTGATGCGCTTGTTGCTGGTCGAAGACCATGTACCCCTGGCCGATGAATTGCTCGCCAGTCTCGGCGCTCAAGGTTACGCCGTAGACTGGTTGGCCGACGGCCGTGACGCCGTGCACCAAGGCGCCAGTGAGCCCTACGACTTGATCATTCTTGACCTCGGTTTGCCTGGCAAACCGGGGCTTGAGGTGTTGCGTGAATGGCGCGCCGGCGGCCTTGTCACGCCAGTGCTGATCCTCACCGCACGCGGCTCCTGGGCCGAGCGCATCGACGGGCTGAAAGCTGGCGCCGATGACTATATGAGCAAGCCGTTTCATCCCGAGGAACTGCAATTGCGCATTCAAGCGCTGCTGCGCCGTTCCAAGGGCTTGGCCAATCAGCCGCAGCTCGACGCCGCTGGCTTGCAGTTGGATGAAACACGCCAGTGCGTCAGCAAAGGCGGTGAAGAATTCCAACTGACCGCCGCTGAATTCCGCCTGCTGCGCTATTTCATGCTGCATCCGCAGCAACTGTTATCGAAAAGCCACCTGGCCGAACACCTCTACGACGGCGAAACCGAGCGCGATTCCAATGTGCTGGAAGTGCACGTCAACCACCTGCGCCGCAAGCTCGGCCGCGAAGTGATTGAAACCCGCCGTGGCCAGGGCTATCGCTTTATCGGGCTAGGCGTATGAGGTCGATCCAGCGCCGGCTTAGCCTTGGCCTGGTGAGTGTTTTGTTGATCGTCGGCCTGGTGCTGGCGCAGACCAGTTTATGGCTGCTGGACCTAGCTTTGCGGCGCTATTTGGAAGCCGGTTTGCGTCATCACGCCGAAACGTTGTTGGTTGCTACGGTGCGCGGCCCCAACGGTTTGCAACTGAATGAACAACGCCTGCAAGCCGCCTACGACCGGCCGTTCTCCGGACGCTATTTTCGTATCGACTTTGCCAGTGGCACGCCAGCGCCCTGGCGCTCTCGCTCGCTGTGGGATTGGGAAATGACCCCCGCCACCCAACCCGGTCTGCAAAGTGAGTTGGCCGTTGGTCCCAATGAACAACAGTTACTGGCCTTTCGCGCCGACTACCGCCGCTATGGCCAGCAAATGTCGATTACCGTGGCGCAAGACTACAGTCCGATTCTCGCCAGCTTTCGCCAGGTGCAATACGTGGGCCTCGGTTTAGGCGGCGGGGCGCTTTTGTTGATCCTGCTGCTGCAACGCCTGACCGTGCGCAATTCCTTGCGGCCATTGGAGCGCGTGCGTGTGCAGCTGCAGCAACTGCAACAAGGCAAGCGCAGCTCCCTGGACAAAGAAGTGCCCTTGGAGCTTGAACCCCTGGTCACCCAGATCAACCACTTGTTGGCCCACACCGAAGAACACCTGCTGCGCTCGCGCAATGCCTTGGGCAACCTTGGCCATGCACTAAAAACGCCGTTGGCGGTGCTGGTCAGTCTGGCCGAGCGGGACGAGCTGAAAGCCCATCCACAGCTGCAAGCCACCTTGCGCGAACAACTGCAACAGATTGAACAACGCCTTAGCCGCGAGCTTGGCCGCGCGCGTTTGGCCGGCGAAGCGCTGCCGGGGGCGCAGTTTTCCTGTGATGAAGAGTTGCCTGGACTGTTTAGCACCCTGGGCATGATTCATAACCGTGGGCTGGAATTGACCTGGCAGGCAGCGCCGGGTTTGCGCTTGCCCTGGGACCGCGAAGACCTGCTGGAAATGCTTGGCAACCTGCTGGACAACGCCTGCAAATGGGCGGACGCGCAGGTGCGCTTAAGCGTTCAGCAAGAGGGCGCTGGGTTCGTGCTCTGGGTGGACGATGACGGGCCAGGGATCGACGAGGTCCGTCGTGAGGAAGTACTGGAGCGCGGCACGCGCCTAGACGAACAGGTGCAGGGGCACGGTCTGGGCTTGGGCATCGTGCGCGATATTGTCGATGCCTGGGGCGGGCAGATTGAGATGCTGGATAGTCCGCTGGGTGGGCTGCGGGTGAGCATTAAATTGCCAAACCCTTAACCACCGTCATTCCCGCATAGGCGGGAATCCAGATTTCTGCGTCGTACTCGAAAGAACGCACTAGCCACTATTCTGGGTTCCCGCCTGCGCGGGAACGACGGGGAGTTTGTGCGATAGGCGTGTTACATGCCGTTGGCAAAGCCTGGGTTGCTCATGTCGATTAGCTCACGCACCGGCTTCAGCGCCTCGGCGTACTTGGCCAGAATATCCAGGGTGTAGTCGATGCGCGCACGCAGGCGTTGGTCGTCTTCGCTAGCTGCTTCTGCGCCATTCAATACGCCGTTGCAGTGACGCACCAGGATGTGTTCCGGCAGGTAGTTAACCCGGCAGTTCTTGTAGCTTGAGGCACGCATTTCGCTGATCACATACGGGCCACCCACGGCCGCCGAAACACCCACCAATAGGCCCGGCTTATGCGCCAGCTCAGCCTTGCTGGTGTAGATAAAGAAGTTCTTGATCGCCGGGCAGGCCATGCCGTTCCACTCAGGCACAACCACGATAACGGCATCGGCCGCTTTCAACTGCTCGGCGTAGTTTGCCCACGGGCCGGTGTCTTCAGCGGGCCATAGCGGCAGCGGGCCGGTGCCCAGGTCGATCACGTTGCTGTTGGCAGCGGACGTCAGGTTCAGCTCGATCAAACGCTGCTGAAGAAAATGGGCGACCTTGGCCGACTGGCTGTTGTTGCGGCTGGAGCCGGCGACGATGGCGTAGTTGAGCATCTGCTAATCCTTGGCGAGGTAAAAAAACTCGACGCAGGCTAGCGGGCGCATTCATTCACGGCAAGAGGGCAGGCCTGTAAGGTTTGCCCGTCCCGCAACACGGCGCACACGCGAAGATCGATCGGTGCGCGCAGCCCACCCTAGAAGAGCCAGCCGGCGCTGTGGATCACACCTTGAATTGATCCATCAATGCCTGCTGATGGTTGGCCAATCGATTCAGCGCCTGACTGACCTGCGCCGATTCATCGGCCTGGGCCGAAATCGATTCGGTCACGTCGCGAATCGAGGCGACGTTGCGGTTGATCTCTTCGGCCACCGAGCTCTGTTCTTCGGCGGCACTGGCGATTTGCAGGTTCATATCGGTAATCACACCAACGGCATTGCTGATGCGTTGCAGCGCGCTCACGGCCAACTCCACCTGTTGCACGCTGGCCTGTGCCTGGCGGTGGCTGCTGCCCATGCTGCTGACCACTTCGCGTGTGCCGCTTTGCAGGCCTTCAATCACTTGGCGAATTTCTTCTACCGAGTCTTGCGTGCGTTTGGCCAGGTTACGCACTTCGTCCGCCACTACGGCGAAGCCACGCCCGGCTTCACCCGCGCGCGCGGCTTCAATGGCGGCGTTGAGGGCGAGCAGGTTGGTCTGTTCGGCAATCGAGCGGATCACTTCCAGCACCGAGCCGATCTGCTGGCTGCTGCTGGCCAGGCCTTCGACTTCTTCCATGGCCACGTTCATTTCGTTGGCCAGCAGTTCGATGGCGCTGGTGGTTTTGTCGATTACGCCGAGGCCTTCGCGGGTGGCATCGTCGGCACTGCGCGCAGCATCGGCGGCCTGGGCGGCGTTATGGGCGACGTCCTGGGCGGTGGCACTCATTTCCTGGAAGGCGGTGGCCACTTGATCCACTTCGCGAAATTGCTGCTGCATGCCGGAGCTGGTCTGGCGGGCAATGGCGGAAGATTGGTCAGCGGTGCCGCGGGCGTCCTGCACCGAGTTTTTTACATCGGCAATGATCGGTTGCAGCTTGTCGAGGAAACGGTTGAACCAGCCGGCCAGTTCGCCCAGTTCGTCGCGTTTGGCGTAGTCGAGACGGCGGGTCAGGTCGCCTTCACCGGTGGCGATGTTTTGCAGCATGGCTGCCACGCCAAGAATCGGCCGGGTCACGCCACGGGCAGTCAGCCACATCAACAACAGGCCCAGGATTACCGCTACCAGGCCGCCGACCAAGGCCAAGGCGCTATCGCTGGTGCGGCGGCTGTCGAGTTCGGCTTCGAGTTTTTTCGCCGGTACGGTCAGCACCTTTTGCGGCACTTCAATCAGCACGCTCCAGGGCTTTGATTCGGGGATCGGTTGCAGCGGCTCCAGCACTTGCAGCATGTCGCCTTCGTGCAGCACTTGCGATTGGGCGCTGGCCGTCAGGCGGGTGAGTTCGTTGCCGTGTTCGCCAAAGCCTGCGCTCAAGGGTTTACCCAGCAGGGTGGCATCGCGGCTATGCCCGGCAAACAGGCCCAGCGGGCTGATAATGCTGACGTGGCCTTGGCCGTCGTACAGCTCTTTATTGGCCTTGTTGCTGATCTCTTGCAGGCTGCTCAGGCTGATATCCACACCCACTACGCCAACCACTTTGCCATCCACTTCCACGGGAAAAGCGATGCTGGTCATCAGGGTTTTGACCTTGTCGACTTCATCGATATAGGGGTCGAGTACGCAGGTCTTTTTGCCCTCAATCGGGCAGGTGAGCCAGGAGTTATAGGGCGTACCGTTGCTCATCACACTGGTGTCGTTGAGCAACTCTTCCTTCATCGCCTCAGATTCCAACGCGCCGCTGGACGATTGCGACCAGTACTGCGCGAAGCGGCCGGCATCGTTGCTGCCCAGGGCATCCTGGCCGACGAACTGAGCATCTTGGCCGTCCAGCCCATCGGGCAGAAACACCACATACAGGCCCAGCAGGTTGGGATTGCCCTGCAGCGCAAGATGCATCTGTTCGGATAAGTCGGTGCGGATGGCGGCGGGGTCGAGGCTATGGGTTTTCGCCTGGGCCAGAAGCATTTTCACTTGGCGGGTGAAGCCATTGCCGTAGCCGTAGGCGTCCATGAAATAGCGCTGAATGCGCAGTGACTGGGTTTCCCCGCGCGCCGCCATGCGCTTTTGCGCGGCGTCTTCCAGCATGCTGGTACTGGACGCCTTGACCACATTGGCGGTGCTTTTTGATTGGTACAGCGAGGTGCCAACCAACAACGTGACGATAATCAGCAAACAGAGGCCGGCGAGCAGCGTGATTTTCCATTGAATAGACAGGCGACTGAGCATGGGCGGATTTCTCTGAAAGGCGGCGGCGTGAATTATGCACGCGGGCGATCAAAATATTGAACGGATATTTATGGCGCTTGCTGAGGACTTTTATCGGCAGCCATGCACGGGTTTTAACTCCCCCCAAGAAAAAACTCGGAGAAATGCGCTGGGATGGTCTGAACTCAATTTGCGAGTCTGCCTACAGCTAAAAAAACAAAAGCCGATACAGCAACATGGCCGTTGCCTGACGGTGCGTTGTTTAAGGAGTGATCATGCGTTTAAAGACCAAAGTCTTGCTGCTGGCTGTAGTGCCGGTGCTGTTGTTTGCCTTAGTGCTCAGTGGTGCCGCTACCCAAGTACTGCTCAGCCTTGCGGACGGCGAGGTTAAGGAGACCCGCGAACGCTTGATCAGCGAGCGACAGAACGAACTGCAAAGCTATATGCAGATCGCCCTGGGCTCGGTACAGAGCCTGTACGACGGCGCTGCCCAAGGCGACATGGACAGCCGCGCGAAGGCCATCGTTATCTTGTCGAAAATCAAATACGGCAAAGACGGCTACTTCTTCGGTCACGACGCCGCCATCACGCGCCTGTTCCGTGGCGATAACCCGCTGGACGTGGGCAAAGTGCTCGCCGACCGTAAAGACCCCAACGGCGTATTTGTTAACCGCGAGCTCTACAACGTCGCCAAGAACGGCACCAACTACCTGCGCTACGCCTCGCCGCTGCCCACCAACGACAAAGTGCTGGTGCCGAAACTGGCTTACAACATCTACCTGCCCAAGTGGGACATGGCCTTGGGTACCGCGATCAACCTTGACGGCGTGGAAGCCGACGTGGCCAAGGTGCAGGAAGGAATCAAGGCGCGCATCACCACCATCGTCACCAGCATCGTGGTGATTGCCTTGGTGTTGCTGGTGATTTTTGGCATCGCCGGTGTCGCCTTGGGTAACGCTTTTTTGCGGCCGTTGCAGCAAATCAAAGACAACCTCGACGATATTGCTGCTGGCGACGGTGACCTGACCAAACGACTGCCGGTCAACGGCCAGGACGAGCTTGGCGAACTGGCCGGCTCGTTTAACGCATTCGTGGCCAAGATTCATGGCCTGGTGCGGCAGATTGTGGAAATGACCGGCCAGCTCACCGGGTTGGTGAGTGAAGTCTCGGCGCAAACCCTGCGCGCCGACCAAGCCATGGCCAGTCAGCGGCATGAAACCGACCAGGTCGCCACCGCCATTAACGAGATGTCGGCTGCCGCTCACCAGGTGGCGCAAAGCGCTCAGGGCGCGGCCTCGGCAGCGCAGAAAACCGACGAGGAAGGGCAGGCGGCGAAAAAGGTTGTGGACGGCAGCATCACTCGCATCCACGCCCTGGTTGGTGATATCCGCAGCAGCGGCACCTCGCTCGATAGCTTGCAGCAAGATGTGCAGTCGATTGTCAGCGTGCTTGGCGTCATTCGCTCCATCGCCGAACAGACCAACCTGTTGGCCCTCAACGCCGCCATTGAAGCCGCGCGGGCCGGGGAGGCCGGGCGTGGTTTTGCCGTCGTTGCCGATGAAGTTCGAGCCCTGGCCAGTCGCACCCAGCAGAGCACCCAGGAAATTCAAGGCATGATCGACCGCCTGCAAAAAGGCACGGTCGATGCAGTAACCGCTATGCGCCGCTCCAGCGAAGCCGGTGACGTCACCAGCCAGCAAGCCAACCAGGCTGGCGCTTCACTGGACGCCATCGCCGAACTGATCGCCACCATCAACGCCATGAACGCGCAAATCGCCAGTGCCGCTGAAGAGCAAACTGCGGTGGCCGAAGAGATCAACCGCAGCGTGCACCAGATTGCCGGTGCGGTAGAGCGGGTCGCGGACGAAACCCAGCAAAGCGCGCAGTCGGCCAGAAGCTTGGCGGATTTGGGTAATCGCTTGGGCACGTTGGTGAAACAGTTTCGGATTTAACCGCCAGGCCAATAACATCAAGCCAGTGCCGCCTCCAGCGCGCTGGCTTGAGGCTCACCACTCGTTGCGTCCTATCGGCGCTGCGGCTGCAAGCTGGGTGCAGCTGCTACTGAGCAGCCATGCGGTATTGCCGCGGTGTCACGCCCTTCCAGCGCTTGAATGCGTGCATAAAGTTAGAAACCTCTCCATAGCCCAGACGCTCAGCGATCTCTTCGAGTGTCAGCGCGCCAGTGGCCAACAACTCTTCGGCTAACGCCTGACGCACCTCTTCAAGGAGTTGGCGATAACTGCTGTTTTCTTCCAGTAAGCGCCGGCGCAGGGTGCGGGTGGTCATGTGCAGTTCGTTGGCCAGCTGTTCCATGTCCGGCAAGCGTCCCGGTTGGGCCAGCAGGCGATCACGAATGCGGCCGCTCAGCCCGGCGCGAACCCGGCGTTTGGCCAGCAGCGCTTGGCATTGTTGTTCACAGTGCTGCATCACTTGCGGATTAGCCCCTGGCAGGGGGCGGTCAAGCAGGGCGCTGGCAAACACCAGGCGGTTTTCCTCGGCATTAAAGATCGGCTCCAGGCCGAGCAGCTCACGGTATAGGTGGCTATCGGCTGGCGTTGGCAAGGTCAGGTAAACGGCAATCAGCGGAATGGGCGCTGAGGTGAGCTCGCGCTGGATGTTCAGCATGCCGGCCAGATCGCGCTCGAGAATAAAGTTGCGCAATTCGACCGGCACATTGCGCTGGTCGAGCAGAAAGTGCGCTTGGTCGTCGATTTCTTCCAGGCACATGCCGTGGAAGGCGTAGGTCAGGTCGAGGTAGCGCAGGCCAAGGTGGGCGGCGCCACGAAAAGTGGCACTGCTGAGCATGGCAAAGCCCCAGATGCCATAAGTGTTGAGTTGGTAGCGCGAGCCGGCTTTCAAACCGATGCCAGGAATATGGCCAAGGGCAGCGACCAGATTGCCGATCAGGAGCAACTCTTGGGCGGCGTCAATCTCCGCGCCCGGGTCTGCCAGCACGGATAAATCCAAACCGGTACCGGCCAGGCAGGCGTCCAATCCCAAGCCCTGATCGAGGGCGAATTGGGTAAGCAACTGCACGCTGATTGCGCTGCGCTTGGCTGGCCAGGTGAGGGTCGGGTGGTTAGCCATTTTTTTGTCCGAAACTCACAATTTGATGGCCGACTATGCCATAACCATTGCCCTGTAGGCACTTTAGTCTTGCGCCTTGGAAGTTCGCTTTCTTTGCGCCTACAGAACACTCTGGGATAACAACAATGACTAAAACATCCCCGTCGGCCGCGCCCTTGCGCGTGCTGATTATTGGCGCCGGCTTTGCCGGCATGGGCCTGGCGATTCAGTTGCAGCGCGCGGGCATCGGCGATTTTTTGCTGCTGGAAAAAGCCAGCGAGCTGGGCGGCACTTGGCGGGATAACCGCTACCCCGGTGCGGCCTGCGATGTGCCCTCGCACCTGTATTCCTATTCCTTTGAAGCGAAAACTGACTGGAGCCGCAAGTTCGCGCCCCAGGCGGAGATCTTTGCTTATCAGCAGCACTGCGCCGACAAGTACCAACTGCGCCCACGTATTCGTTTCAATCGCGAGGTAGCCAGTGCGGTGTTTGATGCCGAAGCTGGGCTATGGCAGGTGACCTGCACCGATGGCGAAACGTTTAGCGCTCAAGCGTTGGTGACGGCCTGCGGTCAACTCAATCGGCCGCTACTGCCGCGTATAGCTGGGCTGGACAGCTTTAAGGGCGAGGCCTTTCATTCGGCGCGTTGGAACGCTGAGTACGATCTGGCTGGTAAGCGTGTGGCGGTGATCGGCACCGGCGCCAGCGCCATCCAGTTCATTCCACAAATTGCCCCGCAGGTAGCGCAGCTGCATGTGTTTCAGCGTTCGGCCGCTTATGTGCTGAGCAAGCCCGACCGCGCGTATCGGCCGTGGGAAATCGCCCTGATGAGCCGCATGCCGTGGTTGCAGAAAGTCGACCGTGGCTTGAAATACCTGCAACACGAGTCGCGCGTGCTGGCCTTTACCGTGTTTCCGAAAATGATGAAAGGCATGCAGTTTCTCTTTCGTCAAAACCTCAAACGCGGCATTCAAGACCCAGCGTTTCGCCAGCGCTTGGTGCCGGATTACCCCATGGGCTGCAAACGTATCCTGATTTCCAACGACTACTACCCGGCGCTGGAAAGAGCCAATGTCGAGGTGGTTGACGAAGAGATTACCGCCGTTACCGAAACCGGCGTGCGCACAGCCGATGGCCGCGAGCGCGAGGTGGACGCGATCATCTACGGCACCGGTTTCGCGGCTACCGATTTTCTCGCACCGATGCACATCACCGGCCTCGGCGGGCGCGAGCTGAACGCGGCGTGGAAGGAGGGCGCCGAGGCGTATCTGGGCATTAGCGTTAGCGGTTTTCCCAATCTGTTTATTCTGTATGGACCCAATACCAACCTGGGGCATAACTCGATTATTTACATGTTGGAAAGCCAGTTCGCCTATGTGCTCGGTTGCATCCAGCACCTGCAAGGTTTGCGTTATCTCGACCTGAAAGCGCAGGTGCAGGCGCAGTTCAACCAGCAACTGCATAAGGACAACGAGCACTCAATTTGGCAGCAGGGCTGCACCAGTTGGTACAAGACCGCCAGCGGCAAAAACACCAATAACTGGCCGGGCTTTACCTTCACTTACCGTCAGCAAACTCGCCGCCCGGAGCTAAGCAACTATGACTGCGTTCGTTGAACCGCCACGCCTGGGTCAGCGTATTTTGGCCCGTGTACTGCGCACCAGCCTGATCCTGTTTTTCCGTAGCCTGATTCGTCCACCCATGCCGATTGCCGGGCAGCGTTGGATTATTCGCGCGCTGACCGCGGCCACCCTGACGCCCCGCGGCGTGCGCCGGGTCGACGGCAAACTGGGCGGTTTGGCGTGTGAATGGCAACGTCCCGAGCAGGACAGTGACAAGGTGATGTTGTACCTGCATGGCGGTGCCTACCTGATTGGCTCGCCCGCTACCCACCGCGCCATCACCGGCCACCTGGCTAAGCGCTGCAAGCTGGCGGTGTGTGCACTGGATTACCGGCTGGCGCCGGAGCATCCGTTCCCGGCCGCATTGGACGACGGCGTGGCCGCTTATCACGCGTTGCTGGCGCAAGGTTATCGCGGTGAGCAGATTGTGCTGGGCGGCGATTCGGCGGGCGGCAATCTGGCCTTGGGGCTGGCGTTGCGGCTAAGGCAGGCGAGCCTGCCCATGCCGGCGGCGTTGGTGTGTTTTTCGCCGCTGACCGATGCCAGCCTTAGCCAGTTGCATAAGCCAGCAGCGGGCGACCCCTTGCTAAGCGTGAGCTGGATCGAACAGGCCGGGTCATTGTTTTGTCCTGCGCACGTCGACCGGCGCGACCCATTTTTGTCGCCGGTATACGCCGACCTGAGCGGCCTGCCGCCGCTGTTGGTCCAGGTCGGTGAAGACGAGGTACTGCTAAACGACAGCCTGCGCCTGGCCGAGCGTGCCACGGCGGCCGGCGTGGTGGTGCAGTTGCAGCGCTATCGCGGCTGCTGGCATGTGTTTCAGGCGCATGCCGGCTTGCTTGATGTGGCCGACCTGGCGCTGGCGCGGGTAGCCAGTTTTTTACAGGAGCAACTCACCCGCCCACCACAACAATAAGAAGGCTGCCATGGACAACATTTTGATCACCGGTGCCGCCTCCGGCATCGGCGCCGCCACTGCGCGGTTATTTCACGCCAAGGGCTGGAAGGTAGGCTTGGTCGACGTTAACGAACCGGCGCTGGCCGCGTTGGCGGGGGAATTAAATGGCGCCTGGCATGCGCGCTTGGATGTCACCAATGTGGATGACGTGCAGCGCGTGCTGGCGGCCTTTACCGCCTTGCACGGCGGCCAACTGCGGCTGCTGTTCAACTGCGCGGGCATCCTGCGCTTTGGCTTGTTCGAACAGATTACCCAGGCTGAGCACGCGGCCATCTTGAATATCAACGTGCTGGGTTTGCTGAATATGACCCACGCCGCGTTTCCCTATCTGAAGGCCACGCCGGGGGCGCAGGTGATCAATATGAGCTCGGCGTCGGGGCTGTATGGCACGCCGCATATGGCCAGTTATTCGGCATCCAAACTGGCGGTGCGCGGCCTTACCGAAGCACTGGACCTGGAATGGCGCGAGCACGGTATTCGGGTCGGCGATCTGATGCCGCCGTTTGTGCGCACGCCGATGGTCAGCAGCCAACACTTTGAACCGCCGGCACTACGCCGGCTTGGGGTGAATTTGCAGGCCAGTGATGTGGCCGCTGCCTGTTGGCAGCAAGCGCATGGGCCGGCGGTGCATCGGGCTATCAGCTTGCAATTCAAATTGCTGTATTGGGCAGGGCAGGTGTCACCGGCGTTTGTTACGCGGTGGATTATGGGGTTCATTTCCCGACCTTGAACTCCCGTCGTCCCCGCGCAGGCTGGGGCCCAGAGTATCGGCGCGAGCGCTGATTGCTGAGCCATTGTGGAATCCTGCCTGCGCGGGAATGACGGTGACGCGTTAAAAACCTTGTAACCAAAGCAGCACAATTGCCGTAATGGCACTACGCTCAAGCAGAGTGCTCTTAGCGGGCACTCGCTATCTCGGGCCTTGCGCCTGGTCTCTGTCGCGTCAAGCAACGCAAGCAATGCATCTAGCCTCGGGCGAATGTTCTTTGGAACTATCGCGACGTCAGCGCTGTTGAGCTGGCAGCAGCAATGGGAAAGCGGTCAATCCATCCATCGCATGTGAGGGGGTCGCACCATGAGCACAGCAAGCGTAAACGACATCAGCAGCAACGTATTACGCCGGATGAAAGAGGGCGGTTTCGACTTTGCCCGTATCCACCCAATCGAGTTTTACGCCATTTTCCCCGATGAGGAGCGGGCGCGTATGGTGGCAAAAAAATTTCGCAGTGAAGTGCTGAATGCGCAAGTCAGCGAGCGCGACGATGGCGCCTGGCATGTTTTGATCAGCAAAGTGATGTACGCCACTTACGACGGCATCGGTGCGTTTGAGAGCGACCTGGAAACGATGGTCGCGCCTTTGGGAGGTGTGCTGGACGGCTGGGGCGTTACGCAGGAACTTAAAGGCCTGCGCGTCTAACCGACGGTGCACCGATCTGCAGCGGCCGACCCATTGGTCGGCCGCTTTGCATCGTCTTAGTCCGCTCTACTTAGTCAGCCCAACGGCCATCGCCGTCCAACTGGGCATCGCGCTGCATCGACTCCAAGTTGCGTTCGATGGTTTCGCAGATGCTGTCCATCTGAATCTGGTGCTCGCTGCTTTGAAATGGGCTTTGCAAGTCGCTGCCCACCCGTTCAACCGACAGCAGCATAAAGCCCACCACCGTCGAGGCAAGCGGGGTGAACCAGCCCAGGGTTTCCACCAGACCAATCGGCACAATCAGGCAGAACACGCTGAGAAACAGCCGTGGAAAATACACATAAGGGTAGGGCAGTGGCGTGTTGGCTATGCGCTCCAAACCGCCTTGGGCGTTTGACAGGTCGACGAGGGTGGATTCAATGCGCGCCAGACGAATGCTGTCCAACCGCTCATTCTGGTACTCGCGGGCCAACAGCGCGGCAGAGCCGTTGAGAATATCGTTAGCGAAGTTGTAGGTGGTGTGGCGCCGGGCAAATTCGCCGGCGGAGACAAACGCCTGAACTTCATCAGCGCAGCGTTCACCGCGCAGCGTCGCCGACAAGCAGCGCACATAGGCCACGTGACGGCGTAGCAGCACGGTTTTCACCGGGTTGGTTGCGCCGTTGTCGTCGATCAGCGTCAGCACCTGGCGGGCAAAGCTGCGCGAGCTGTTGACCATCGAGCCCCATAACGTGCGCGCCTCCCACCAGCGGTTATAGGCGCTGCTGTTACGAAAACTGATTAACACCACCAGCGCTGAACCGAGCAGTGTCAGCGGCATGGACGGCAGTTCAATTTTGCGGTCCAGAAACAACATGTAGTCGACGGTAACGATCAGGTCCCATAGCAATAGCCAGAACAACGCCCAACCGACATAGCCGATGGTTTTCAGAATGTAGCTGTAGCCGTTGGCAATCGAATCGGACACGTAAAGGCCTCGCACGCTTTTAAAGAAAGGACGTTGCTTCGAGGGGTTGAGCTCGCAAAGGTTCGTCGCAGAGCGGTTGCAGGGGCTCGGTGGTATCTGTCTGGATGTGTCTGGCGCTTGCGCGTTGCGCTGTTTCCGGCCGGCGCCGCAGGGTTTTACCTGCAATGGGCTAGACCTCGGCACGGCGTTTGCCTCATAAGGTGGAAAAGTAGAGGCGGTTCAGCGATGAGCGAAATTCTGATACTCACCCATGTCGACTATTGCCCACCCGGCCATCTGGCCCAGGTGCTGGACGAGCGACAACTGGATTTCACCGTATTGCGCGTCGACCTCGGCGAGCTCGATGGTTACGACCTGGACTCACCCAAGGCCGTGGCGATTATGGGTGGGCCCATGAGCGTCAACGACCCCTTGCCATGGATTGAAACCGAGCTGGCTGCTTTGCGGCACTTCATCCAGCGCGACATTCCCGTACTTGGGCATTGCCTCGGCGGCCAGTTATTAGCCAAGGCCCTGGGCGCGGCGGTGCACCGAATGCCGTACCGGGAAATCGGCTGGCAACCGCTGTGGCAGGCCCATCAAGCCGCAGGCAATCCGTGGCTGGAGCATTTGCCAGACGAATTCCCCATCTACCAATGGCACGGCGATACCTTCGATATTCCGCCAGGTGCCGAGCGCCTGCTCTCCAGCCCCTGGTGCCCCAATCAGGCATTTGCCTGGGGTGACAAAGTACTGGGTCTGCAAGGCCATCCGGAAATGACTGAAGAACTGGTGAAGTTGTGGCTGACCGACTGGGGCCACCTGCTCGACGAAACCCAGCCCAGCCAACAATCGTCACGCAAGATGCTCGACGACCTGCCGAATAAAGTGGCGGCGCTTAATCAAGTGGCGGAAGGGTTTTATCGGCGCTGGCTGCAACTCGCGTTTCCGGCATGATCAGCGTCGTGCCCGCCTTCGCGGGGACGACGGTGGCAGATGGGACTCGCAGACAAAAAAAGACCGCCTTTTGGGCGGTCTGGAGCGGATGGCCGTAAAGGAGTCGGCCAAGTCAGGAACAATCGCAGGCCTTGTGGGCCATGAGCTACAGCGTGGTCGAGAGGCCTAGAGCAGCATGGCCGACAACGCGATGGGCGCAATTATCTGGGGCACACGTATTTTGTTGAAATCAACTCTGGCTATGCTGGTCATAGGCAAACAAGCAGCACAGACGCTTGTCGTGCCGGCGCCAGAGGTTGCCGCGCAACAGGGCGTGGTCGCGCACGGCGGCCCATGGAGTGCGCGTTATTGGTGCATTACATCTCGGTATTATTTTTAAGCTGTTGATTTATAACGAATAATACGGATGGCTCGGGCTTTGCAATAGCTATGCACGTCCGGGTGACAAGGAGTACAGCATGACCCGCACCTTTTATGACGAGATGTACCTGGCGAACGGCGAATGCCGTCCGCATTACCGAGAATTCGCCCGTTGGCTGGCGGATACCCCGGATGAGCTATTGGCCCAGCGCCGCCGCGAAGCAGATCTGCTGTTCCACCGAGCAGGTATCACGTTCACCCTGTACGGCGACGACCAGGGCACCGAGCGTCTTATTCCCTTCGATATTATTCCGCGCAGCATTCCGGCCAGTGAATGGCGGATCGTCGAGCGTGGCTGCATCCAGCGGGTGCAGGCGTTAAATATGTTTCTCGCCGACCTCTACCACGACCAGCGCATTATCAAGGCGGGCATCGTGCCGGCTGAGCAAGTGCTGGCCAACGAGGGCTATCAGTTGGCGATGCAGGGCTTGAACCTGCACCGCGATCTGTACGCGCATATCTCCGGGGTCGACCTGGTGCGCGATGGCGACGGCACCTACTACGTGCTTGAAGACAACCTGCGCACCCCCAGCGGCGTGAGCTATATGCTCGAAGACCGCAAGATGATGATGCGCCTGTTCCCGGAGCTGTTCGCCGCCCAGCGCGTATTGCCCATCGACCACTACCCGAGCCTGTTGCTCGACACCCTGAAAAGCTCCAGCCCGTTGGATAACCCCACGGTGGTGGTGCTGACGCCAGGGCGTTACAACAGTGCCTACTTCGAACACGCCTTCCTGTCCCGCGAAATGGGCGTGGAGCTGGTGGAGGGCGCCGACCTGTTTGTGCGTGACGACAAGGTCTTTATGCGCACCACCGCCGGCGCCAAACAGGTAGATGTGATCTACCGTCGCCTGGACGATGCCTTCCTCGACCCGCTGGCCTTCAATCCCGACTCCATGCTTGGCGTGCCGGGCCTGTTGTCGACTTACCGCAGCGGCAATGTGGTACTGGCCAACGCCATTGGCACTGGGGTGGCGGACGATAAATCCATCTACCCCTATGTCGGCGAAATGATCCGCTTCTACCTCGACGAAGAGCCGATTCTGAAAAACGTGCCGACCTTCCAATGCCGCAAGCCGGTGGAACTGCAGCACGTGCTGGCCAACCTTGAGCAACTGGTGGTCAAAGAAACCCAGGGCTCCGGCGGCTACGGCATGTTGGTGGGCCCGGCGGCGAGCAAGGCGGAAATCGAAAACTTCCGTGCGCGCTTAATCGCTCGGCCCGAGGCCTATATCGCTCAGCCAACCCTGTGCCTGTCGACCTGCCCAACCTTTGTCGAAAATGGCATCGCCCCGCGCCATATCGATTTGCGCCCCTTTGTGCTTTCCGGCAAAGACACCCGTGTGGTGCCAGGCGGCTTGACCCGCGTGGCGCTGCGAGAAGGGTCGCTGGTGGTGAACTCGTCGCAAGGCGGTGGCACCAAAGACACCTGGGTGGTGGAGGACTAATTATGCTGAGCCGCACTGCCTCTGACCTGTATTGGATGTCCCGCTACCTGGAGCGCGCCGAGAACCTCGCGCGCATGCTGGAAGTGAGTTACTCACTCTCCCTGATGCCGCAAGACGGGCGCGACAATGGCCTGGAGGAACTGGCGCTGCCGCTGCTGATTACCGGCACCCTGGATGAATACCTCGAACGCCACGGCCCGCTGCATGCCGAACGCATGCTGCACTTTTTTGCTCTGGACTCGGAAAACCCGGCGAGCATCTATTGCTGCCTGCAAGCGGCGCGTACCAACGCCCATGCCGTGCGCGGGCGCATCACCGCCGACATGTGGGAAAACATCAACGCCACCTGGCTGGAAATTCGCGGCATCGCCGAGCAGGGCCTCGGCCGTTACGGCATCAGCCGCTTCTGCGAGTGGGCCAAGGAGCGTAACCACCTGTTCCGCGGTGCCACCTTCGGCACCATTATGCGCGGCGACCCTTACCGCTTTATCCGCCTGGGCACCTTTCTCGAACGCGCCGACAACACCCTGCGTTTACTCGATGCCCGCTACGAAATGCTCGGCGAAGACATCGACGAAAACGACGGTCGCCCAGCCCGCAGCTATTACCAATGGACCGCTTTGCTGCGCGCGTTGTCTTCTTTTGAAGCCTTCGCCGAGATTTACCGTGGCTCGCCCAACACCCGCAAAGTAGCGGAGCTGTTGTTGCTGCGTGCCGATGTACCCCGTTCGCTGCGTTCGTGCATGGACGAGCTGAATCTGATGCTTGCCAGCCTGCCCGGTGATAACGGTCGGCCGGCCCAGCGCCTGGCGGCAGAACTGGAAGCGCGCTTGCGCTATACCAGCATTAACGAAGTGCTCGATGAGGGCCTGCACGGCTGGCTCACCGATTTCATCCTACTGGTGCGCCAGCTAGGCCAAAGCATTCAAGCGTCTTACCTGGAGGTCGCATGAGACTCTCAATCAGCCATGACACCACCTATCACTACGAAGATCAGGTGCGTAACAGCATCCAATACCTGCGCATGACCCCGCACGAAGGTGATCAGTTGGGAGCTCAACCTGCCGCGCCCGGTGCGGGCCCAGCTCGACCCGTACGGCAATATCCTCCATGTACTGACCATGGATGAGCCGCACGAAAGCATCATTCTCGGCGCCCGTGGCCAGGTTGAAATCGACGAAAACCGCGAGTGCGAGCACGAAGAGCAATCGCCGCTGCCGTTTCTGCGCACCACCCGCTTGACCGAAGCCGACGCGGCTCTGCGCGACTTCGCCCAGGCACAATGCAGCAGCCGCCGTGACCGGTCATGCATGATCGACTTGATGAACCGCTTGAACGCGCATATCCGCTACCAACCGGACGTCACCGATGTAAAAACCAGTGCCGCCGAAGCCTTCGCCAGCGGCAAAGGCGTATGCCAGGACCAGACCCACGCCTTTATCGCCTGCGCCCGCAGCCTGGGCGTGCCGGCGCGCTATGTGTCGGGCTACCTGTACACCGACAGCAGCGACCACCTGGCCAGCCACGCGTGGGCCGAAGCCTGGCTGGACGGCGCCTGGTACAGCTTCGACGTCACCAACTGCCTGACCCGTGCCGAGCGGCACCTGAAGCTGGCGGTCGGATTGGATTATCTGGACGCCTGCCCAGTACGCGGCATGCGCCGCGGCGGCGGCGTAGAGAAAATGCATGCACATGTTGAAGTGTCGCCCACCAGTGGGCAGATGCAGATACAGGTGCAATAGCAGTAAAACCAAACTGCACGTCACGCGGTCAACACCCTAACGCCCGAATCGGCTCCTGCTGGTTCGGGCGTCCTTGCCTCTGCGGACTGGAACGGACTGGAAGCCTAAATGACCTATTGCGTAGCACTGAACCTGGCCGACGGCCTGGTATTTGTCTCCGACTCGCGCACCAATGCCGGCGTCGACCACATCGCCACCTTTCGTAAGCTGCATGTGTTCGCCGTGCCGGGGGAACGTTTGATTGTGCTGCAAACCGCCGGCAACCTGGCCACCTCGCAGGCGGTGATCAACCTGCTACGCACACGCCTTAACCATGACGGCTTGCACCTGCACAACGTGGTCAATCTGTATGGCGCCACGACCCTGGTGGGCGACACCATGCGCGAAGTCATGGCCCGCGACGCCAACTCGCCGATGGCCGCCGGTGTGGATTTAAGCTGCTCATTTTTGGTCGGCGGACAGATCGCCGGTCAGGCTCCGGAGCTCTATAACATCTACCCGTTGGGCAACTTTATTTCCGCCTCCGACGACACGCCGTACTTCCAGATTGGCGAAAGCAAATACGGCAAGCCGATGCTCGACCGCGCCTTGGACTATCACACCAACTTGGACAAAGCCCTGCGCTGCGCGCTGGTGTCGTTTGACTCAACCATCCGCAGTAACTTGTCAGTAGGTTTTCCGCTGGATGTGGTCGTGTACAAAGCCAATAGCTTGCAAGTGCCAGCGGGGTTTCGCGTGCTGGAAAACGACCCCTACTTCGAAGGGGTACGTCAGCAATGGTCCGCAGGCTTAAGCCAATTGCTCGATGAACTGCCGCCGACCCCGCCGGAGTATTCAGCCTAGGTTGGTCAGCGTGTAAGGGTTAGCACTGTGCGCACCAAGCCATTCACCTGGAGCGCACATCCTGCGCTCGCTAGCGCGGCAACTCGATCCGTTCTGTTTCTCCGGGCACCGTCGGCCAATCGGCGGCGGCCCATTTCTCCCGCGCCCGATCAATCAACGCCGCATCACTGGCAACAAAATTCCAGTTCATGCGCCGTGGCCCGTCCAGCGCTGCGCCGCCGACCATAATCACCTGGCAATCGCTTTCGGCGAACAGGGTGTAGGTCTCGCCTGCGGGCAACACCAGCATGCTCTGCACGGGTAGCGACTGGTCCTCCAAACGCGCTTCGCCACTGATCACATACAGCGCCCGCTGCTCATGTTCGGCCGCAATAAACTGCGCGGCGCCCGTGCTCATATGGATGTCGGCCAGCAGAGTAGGGGTGGGCACCGGCACGGGTGATTTCAGGCAAAAACCTTCGCCGGCTACCAAGCGGATACGCACGCCCAATGCCTCGCTTTCGGGTAACTCGCCAACGCCGTGGTGGCTGTAGCTCGGGGTGCTCTGTTCCAGATGTTGGGGCAGGGCCAGCCACAGTTGCAGGCCATGCAACTGCGAGCCGCTTTGCCACAGTTCTGCCGGCGTACGCTCGACGTGGGCCACGCCGCTGCCAGCCGTCATATAGCTTACATCGCCGGCCGCCACGTACTGGTCTGAGCCCAGGCTGTCTTTGTGCAGCAACGCGCCTTCGAACAGGTAACTCAGGGTCGACAGGCCGATATGCGGATGCTGACGCACGTTCATGCCGGTGCCCGGCGCATAGCGGTTGCTGAGGATATGGTCGAAAAACACAAAGGGCCCAACGCTGCGGCATTGCGCCGAGGGCAGGGGGCGCAAAATGGGTTGCCCTTCGACATCTTCCGGGCGGGGGCGAAGCAGGATCGGGCTGGCCATAGTCAGTTAACCCAGCTGCGTTTCAACGTGGATTTCGGTGCTGGTCATCAGCTTATGCACCGGGCATTTGTCGGCGATGGCCAGCAGCTTGGCGCGTTGCTCATCGCTGAGTTCGCCTTGCAGGGTGAGGGTGACATTGAGGGTGTAATGACCTTCGCGTTCTTTGCTGGCGTCCCGGCTAACTGCGACCTGAATGCCGCTCAGGGGAATGCCGCGCGCGCGGGCGTATTGGGTGACGGTAAGGGCTTTGCAGGCACCGAGGGCGGTGTCGAAGTAGTCATGCGGGTCGGGCGCCGAGCTTTCGCCGCCGAGCGCCGTGGGCATGTCAGTAAACAATGGCGCCAGTTCGGCGATCTGGATTTCATGGCGATAGCTGCTGGCAGACTGGCTGGTGACGGTAATGGTCATGGTTGATCTCGACAGACAAATGGCGGGGTAGAGCATCCTGCTTGGCGCAGCTTGAACCTGCAAGCCTAGCCGAAGGTCTATGCTTGTCAGGCATTTTCAGGGAGCGAACCGTTGTCCATTTTTGCCAAAGCCATTGCTGTGCTCTGTACCTGGTTGGCCATTGCCAGCTTTAGCCAGGCCCGCAACTACCACTACACCGACGCTCACCTGCACTACGTCGACTTCTTTCAGGAAACTGAAGGTATGCAGAAGTTGCTGGAGCAGATGGATGCCAACCGCGTTGACCACGTGATGATCACCGGCATTCCCTTGGCCAAGAAGTGGCACGAAGACGAGCCCAAACGCCCGCGCTATTACGCCGGTGACGACGCCGACGCTTATTGGTACAGCGCCACTGACTTCTACGTAGCCGCCGCCTTGGGCGATTTAAACGACGCGCAGCGTAAACGCTTCCATCCGTTTATTTCCGGGTTTAACCCGGTAGATAAAAATGCCGCTGCCCATATCGAGCGCCTGATCAAACTCTACCCCGGCTTGTGGCAAGGCATCGGCGAAGTTTTTACTCGCCACGACGACCTCACGGCCATCACCTCCGGCGATACACCACGGGCCAATAACGAGGCCATGACCAGCGTTTACCACCTAGCGGCCGAGCACGATTTGCCGGTGTTGCTGCACAGCAATATCACTTCCAAACGTGAGAAAAATCCGCTGTATCTGCCTGAAGTCGAAGAGCCGCTGCGCAACCATCCGCACACCCGTTTTATTTGGGCGCATGCCGGCACCAGCCTGGAATTGCACCGCCATCAAACTCAGCTGGACTTCGTGCTGCCGACCCTGCAACGCATGCTTGAGGCCTATCCAAATCTGTATATCGATTTGTCCTGGAGCGTGTTGCACCCGTATTTGCTGGACGATGCCGGCACGCCCAATAAGGACTGGCTGGCACTGGTGGAGCGCTTCCCTGAGCGCTTTATGCTGGGCTCTGATGTGGTGGGTAAGTTCGAAGGCATTGGCGAGCAGATGCATGGCTTTGATCCGTTTCTCGACGCCTTGCCGGCCGATGTGGCGCAGAAGGTCGCCCGCGATAATTTCCTCAATTCGCTGCCGCGTAACCTCAAGCAAAAAACCACGCGTTGATGTTTTTCCGTTGTCATCAGTCTGTCATTGCCGCGTCATAAGCTCGCGCCATCCCAATTAAGGAGCGCGATATGCAAGTCATCCGTATGAGTTCGCTGTGTGGTATTAGCCAAATGGCGGCTGCCGAGGTGCGGGTTGAAGGCCCGGTGGAGTTCGGCATATTTGAAACCAGCGCCAAAGACCTGCAACCGGGCGAGCGTGTGCTAACCCGCAGCCAGCAAACCATCCTCAGCACGGATGAAATTCCGGCCAAGCTGGGCACCAAATTCGGCATTCGCTACACCCTGGCCAACAAGAAAGCCGACGACACGCCGCTGACCTTGCTCTACCTCACCCCCGGTATCCAATCCGCCGATGGCCGCCATGACAAATTGGTGGTGGAGCAGAAATTGGTGGTTGGTGCACCGCAAGACGTGATGGCTTTTGAGTTCACCGAATACAACGAACTGGCCAAAGGCGAGTGGCGTTTTATGGTGTTTCAAGGCGACCGGTTGTTGGCCGAGAAGACCTTTACCGTGCAGTAAACAAACCCACCTCTCCAAGCCCGAGCCGCCATGCGCCTCGGGTTTTTTATTGCCGGCAAATTTGCAGCGTAGGGTGTGCTGCGCGCGCCCGACCCTGTGGGCCTATTCCTGGATCGCCGCCTGCGCGGGATGACGGTGAAATGTCGGTAATCCCCCGTCGTCCCCGCGAAGGCGGGGACCCAGAATGTCGGCAGGTCACACGCACTCAGCCATCTTCCGCCCATGTCGTTTGCCCCTCAGCTGCTAATTTCTTTGCACCGGTTGGCAGCAAGGCAACACTTTGTTACTTTGCGTGCACTATCGTACCAATTAGCCGTACGTGCGCGGACGATGGAGTTTCTGTTGATGGCTAAGGGCGCTTGCCTAGCCTGCCATCAGCAGCCGAGAGACGAATAAGAATAGGGCGGCTTCGAGCCTCCCGAATAATCTTGGCCAATAAGGAGCGTTGTCGATGAAGACGCAAGTGTGCTTTGCCACGTGGAAAATCCGCCCCTGGCAGGCGGGTGCGGCCTTGGCGCTGTTGCCAGTGCTGGTAGCCGGAACGGCGCAAGGGGCTGAATTCAGCTTTGCCGACAACGAGGTCACCGGCTCGTTGGACACCACCCTGTCATACGGCTCGATGTGGCGTGTGCAGGGTCGCGACAAGGGCAATATCACCGATATCAACGCCGACGACGGCAACCGTAACTTCGACACCGGCTTGGTTTCCGAAGTCTACAAAGCCACCTCCGACCTCTCGGCCAAGTACCAGAACTACGGTTTGTTTGTGCGCGGCACCGCGTTCTACGACACGCAAATCATGGACAAGCGCAACGACTATGACGGCACCACCAATGGTGTCGAACGTCCTAGCCAAAACTTCCCCAACGACAACGAATTTACCGAAGACACGCGCCATAACGCCGGGCGCAAAGCGCAGATTCTCGACGCCTATCTGTATGGCAACTGGGATATCTACGACCAACCGGTGGCGGCCAAAGTCGGCCGGCAAGTGTTGAGTTGGGGCGAGGGCGTGTTCTATCGCGGCGGGGTTAACACCATTAACCCGGTGGACGCCGCCAAGTTCCACTTGCCAGGCTCCGAGTTAAAAGAAGTGCTGGTGCCGATGGAGGCCTTCAGTTTTAACGTCGGGCTCACCGATGATTTGTCCATGGAAGCCTTCTACCAGTGGAAATGGAAAGAGACCCAGCTGGACCCGGCCGGTACGTATTTCGGTGATACCGACTTGTTCGCTGAGGGGGGCAATACCGCGTATACCACCGAGCCCGCGTTGGCAGACCTGATGGATGCGTATCCGTTGCTGGCTGGTTTTGGTTTGTTGGGGAACGGGCCCAATGGACCCAACTCGTACCTCAATTCGCAGACCGCTGTGTTCAAGGTGGCCAACATCGGCAAAGACATCAAAGCCGATGATAGCGGCCAGTTCGGTGTGTCGTTCCGCTATGTGGCCGAGGAGTTGAACTCCACCGAGTTCGGCTTTTACTTCGTCAACTACCACGCTAAAGAGCCACAAATCGCCATCGACTTGAGCGGCTACAACGGCGTGGATCTGGACGCTCTGGATGCGACCTTGCAGTTCCTTGGCGTCGACCCTCTGCTTATTCCTAGCTCGTCCGGGGCATTGGCCACCTTTGATCTGGCCAGCAACGCGCAAGCACGCCGTGACTATGTGGAGAACATCCGCATGTACGGCTTTAGCTTTAACACCACCGTGGGTGATGCCTCATTCTCTGGCGAACTTGCCTACCGCCCGAACGCCCCGATCAGTATTGCCGCTACCGATGACTTGCTCGGCGACCTGCTGCTGCAAGGTATTGGCCGTTCCTCCCTAGTCAGCAGCGGGGTGGCCAACGACCAAGCCTGCGCCGCCGTGTCCGGCAAACAACTCTGCCGTTCGCAGCTTTTCGAAAACTACGAACGCGCCGAAACCTACAACATCTCGCTCTCCACCATCTACAACTTCGGGCCCATGGTCAGCTTTGACTCGGTAATGGGCGTGGCGGAAATCGCTTCGCAACATATCCGTGGCAGCAGCCTGAAATACACCGCCTACGACGGCAGCACGCGCAAGTTCGCCAGCACCACCGACAAGGCTTATGTCGACCCGGAAAACGGTGACTCCGACCAGATCACCCGCGACAGCTATGGCTACACCTTGCTGCTTTCCGGGAGCTGGAACGACGTGTATGCCGGGGTAAAACTCTCGCCCTACGTGGTGTACCAGGACGACTTCCAGGGCAACTCCGACCGCACTGGTAACTTTATCGAGGGGCGCAAGGCGTACACCTTGGGCATGGATGCCAGCTACCTGAACGCCTTCGAAGTGGGGCTGCAGTACACCGAGTACTACGGCGCTGGCCGTAACAACTCAATGCGTGACCGCGACAACGTGTCGTTAGTTTTGATGCCTGACAGACTTCTGGAGAACCGTGCATGTTGAATAAAAACTCACTGCTGCTCGCCGCCGTTCTGTTGGCCCTGGGCACCACCGACAGCCTGGCGGGCGTTTCGGCGCAGCAAGCCGCCACGCTAAAAACTACCCTCACGCCGCTGGGTGCGGAGAAGGCCGGCAACGCTGCCGGCACCATTCCCGCCTGGACCGGTGGCATGACCCGAGCTCCGGCCGGCTATAAAGGCCCGGGCGCGCACCATGTCGACCCGTTTGCTGGCGAGAAACCGTTGTTCACCATTACCAAAGCCAACCTCGACCAGTACAAAGCCAACCTCACGGCGGGGCAGGTCGCGCTGTTTAACGCCTACCCGGAAACCTTTCAGATTCCGGTCTACCCCACCCACCGCACCGGCTCGGCGCCACAGTGGGTGTACGACAACACCTTTAACAACGCCACCAGTGCCAAGGTGCTCGACGGCGGCAACGGCTTTGCCGATGCCTATGGCGGCATCCCGTTTCCAATTCCGCAAAGCGGCGTGGAAGCGGTGTGGAACCATGTGGTTCGTTATCGCGGCACCTACGTGGTGCGCCGTTCGGCCGAAGCCGGCGTGCAGCGCAATGGCCAATACTCGCTGGTGACCTCTCAGGACGAAGCGCTATTCCGTTTCTACAACCCCAAAGGCAACTACAGCGAGCTCAACAACATCCTGTTTTATTACATGACCTTCACCACCGCCCCGGCGCGCTTGGCCGGCAATGGTGCGCTGGTACAAGAGATGCTCGACCAGGTGAAAGAGCCACGCCAAGCCTGGGGCTACAACCCCGGTCAACGGCGGGTACGGCGTGCGCCAACCTTGGCTTACGACACACCGATTGAAGCCTCCGATGGCCTGAAAACCGCCGACGACACCGACATGTACAACGGCGCCCCGGACCGCTACGACTGGACCCTGGTGGGTAAAAAAGAAATCTACATTCCGTACAACAACTACCAAATCACCAGCCCGGAAGTGAAATACGACGACCTGCTCAAACCCGGCCATATCAACCCCAAATACGCACCGGGTGTGGGTGGTGGAGGGCAAGTTGAAGGCCGGCGCGCGGCATATCTACTCCAAACGCACGTTGTTTCTCGACGAAGACAGCTGGGGCGCGGCGGTGGTCGACCAATACGACGGGCGTGGCGAGTTGTGGCGGGTGTCCATGGCCTACCTGAAAAGCTTCTACGAACTGCCCACCGTCTGGACCGCGCTGGACACCTTCCACGACCTGCAAGCACGGCGCTACAGCGTGCAATGGCTGGACAACGAAGAACCCGGCACCGCCGACTTCAGCAAGCCTTCGCCGGATGACGCCAACTTCAGCCCGGCGGCGCTGCGGCGCAAAGCTTCGCGGTAACAGACTCAACGGCTCTGCACCCCTCTCCCGCAAGCGGGAGAGGGGACGGGGGACAGGCGGGCTTAACTCGATTGTCAGCGCGTAGGGTGTGCTGTGCGCACCTATGTGTCATCGGGGCGATCGCTTGGTGCGCGCAGCGCACCCTACGAACCGTTGCGCCTCGTTGGCCATTAACAACAAAGGCGCCCGCAGGCGCCTTTGTTGTTTGTGCAGCACAGCGTTTAAGCAGCAACGCTGATCTGGCTACCCACGCTGGAGGCGGTGTAGCCGGCGCCGGTTTCGTATTGCTTCATCAGTGCCTGTACCAGGCTGGCGTACAGCGCGTTTTTGTCGCTGTCGCTGCTGATGGTTGAGGTGCTGTTGGCGCTGTCGCTACCGTTGGCCGACGGGGGCGGTGGTGGCGGCGGGCCGGCCAGGGCTTTGCTTTCGTCCAGGCTGAGGCTGCCGTCTTCATCGCTGTCGAGGCTGGCGAACAGGGTGGAGATATCGTCGCTGCTCATGCCATCGCCAATGGCGGTGGTCAGTTCGTCCTGGCTGACGCTGCCGTCACTGTCGCTGTCCAGGCTGGCGAACAACTCTTGCGGGTTCGGGCCACTTGGGCCACCTGGCGGTGGAGGTGGGGCCATGGCGGCGGTTTCATCCTGGTCGATGCTGCCGTCGCTGTTGGCATCCAGTTGCGCGAACAGATCGTCGATGTCGATGCTGCCCAGGCTGGAGTCGCTTTCCTGGGCCTTGCTTAACGCCGTGCTCAGTTCGTCTTTATCGACGCTGCCGTCGCTGTTGCTATCGAGCAGCTTGAATAGTTTTTCTTGTGCATCTGTCGACCCACCCACGCAACTGGTAGCACTGGTGCTACTCGAACTGCTGCTACGTGAGCTGGCCGTCGAGCTATAGGAGTAGCTCGAGTAACCGCTGACACCACTTATCATGGGAGTCGCTCCTGTTGGAATTGGCCATCGCCGAAGAGGGTTTCTTCGGTTATGGCAGAGTCCGGGGGCTGTGTGTCGGGGGTATGTGTGGTTTGTATCCGGGGGAGTACATGGGCAGCGTGGCCGTATGACGCTCGTAGGGTGTGCTGTGCGCACCATTGCGGTTTTCTTGTTTGCCGCGTGCGCTGAACGTTTGGTTTCGCGCCTTACGCGCGAGTTTCTTTTGGCATTGCCCCAAAAGAAACCAAAAGGTCTAGCCCCTACCTTGGCCTTCCGCTGCGCTCCAGGTCCCCTCCCTCCGTCGCCGCTCCAGGGGTCGGCGTGCAGGGCCATCCCTGGCCCCACGCCTCTCGCGGCTCCTGCCGCTCGACCCCTTACGCAACGACTACGCTCGGCCTGCGATAAACGGGGCGGGGCAGATCAAGATCAACAGCCAGATCAAGAGCAGATCAAAGGCCCTGCTCCCGCAAGTGGGCGAGGGTGCGGTCATCTGATTGCTTGCGGAACCTATAAACGAAATTCCCGACTGTCTTAGGTCGGGCTCCATCGGCCTATTTAATTACTGCCGGGGCAACCGCAGTACGCAGGTCAAGCCGCCACCTTTGGTTTCGCGCAGGGTGATGTCGCCGCCTTGGCGTTGGGCGGCTTCGCGGGCGATGGTCAGGCCTAGGCCTACACCGCCGGAGTTGCGGTTGCGTGAGCCTTCGACGCGGAAGAAGGGTTCGAATACGCTTTCGCGTTGTTCCGGGGCAATGCCGGGGCCGTTGTCGCAGACGTGTACTTCGATGCAGTCGTGGTGGTCGTGCATTTCGATGCGTGCGTGGCCGGCGTAGCGCAGGGCGTTGTTGAGGAGGTTGCTGATGGCTGAGCGCAGGGCCAGTGGTTGCACGCGCAAGGGCGCGCAGTGGCCGCTGAGGGAAACGTCGGAGCCTTGGTCTTGGGCGTTTTCGCTGAGCGATTCCACCAGCGCTTGGACGTCGAACCATTGCAGCGCTTCGGTGGCGCGCTGTTCGTGCAGGTAGCGCAGGGTGGCGTCGAGCATGTCGATCATTTCGCTAAGGTCTTGTGCCATGCGTTCGCGCAGGTGGGCGTTGGGTACTTGTTCCAGGCGCAGTTTCAGGCGCGACAACGGCGTGCGCAGGTCGTGGGATACGGCAGCGAGCATGCGCCCGCGCTGTTTCACCTGTTCGCGGATGCGTTGCTGCATCAGGTTAAAGGTATGCGCAGCTTGGCGCGCTTCCACGGTGCCTTCTTCTGGCAGCGGCTCGGCATCGAGGTTTTCGCTCAGGCGTTCGGCGGCGTCGGAGAGGCGTTGAATCGGGCGGCTCAGCAAGCGCGCGCCAAACCAGGCGACTACGGCCAAACCGAGCATTTGAAACAGCAGCGGCACCAGTGGGCCTGCGAGCGGACCCATCATGGGGCGCGGTGGTTGGCGGCCGTCCATGGGCGGCTCTGGCGGGCGCGGTTGGTTGGCGCCTTCGGGTGGCGGGCCCACTGGGCCGCCTAGCACCTGCTCAGGTGGCCCGCCTTGCGGACCACGCCATTGGCCGTCCCGCTGCGGGCCGCCGTATTGGCTAAACCAGGCAAAGGCCAGCAGGTGGGCGAGCACGATGGACAGCAGCATCATGCCAAACAGGCGGCCGAACAGGGTGTTAAAGCGCATCAACCAATCTCACGTGCATCGAACAGATAGCCCTCGCCGCGCACGGTTTTGATCAAGCGTGGCGATTTCGGATCGTCGCCGAGTTTCTGCCGCAGACGCGACACCAGCAAGTCGATGCTGCGGTCAAACGCTTCTATCGAACGGCCGCGCGCGGCGTCGAGCAGTTGCTCGCGGTTGAGTACCCGGCGCGGGCGTTCGAGAAACACCCAGAGCAAACGGAATTCGGCATTCGACAACGGTACTACCAGGCCATCGGGCGCCTGCAGTTGGCGCAGCACGCCGTTCAGTTGCCAGTCGTCAAAACGAATGCTCGAGCGCTCATCGGTACGTGGCGCATCGCGGTCATCACGTACGCGGCGCAGGATGCTTTGAATCCGCGCTACCAGCTCACGCGGCTCGAACGGCTTGGCCATGTAGTCATCCGCGCCCAGCTCCAGGCCGATGATGCGGTCGGTGGGTTCGCAGCGGGCGGTGAGCATCAAGATCGGAATATCGGAATTGCTGCGCAGCTCGCGGCACAGTTCCAGGCCGTCTTCGCCGGGCAGCATCAGGTCGAGAATGATCACATCGAAACGGCTGGCGGCCAGCGCTTTACGCATACCGGCACCATCGCCGACGGCTTCGCTGGCAATGTTAAAGCGCGTTAAGTAACCGCTAAGCAGCTCGCGCAGCTCGATATTGTCGTCGACGATCAGCGCGCGGGTGGTTCTTGAGCGGACGTCCCGTTCGTTGAGGGCTTCCATCGGGAGTGGCTCCGTAGTTGGGCGGCGGTGCGGCGTGGGGGCGCCATGCTGAGGGAGCGGCGTATCGACAACATGTCGTTAATGTATCGAGCGCGATACAAAGCGTAGACGGATGTGCTTTGTGCATCGATCGAGGTTCTCCGCTAGATTCTGGGTCCCCGCCTGCGCGGGGACGACGGAGGATCTGGCTATAACACCGTCATTCCCGCGAAGGCGGGAATCCAGACTTTCGCGGCGCACACGATGTTGGCCATGACACAGGGATTTATGCGTGATGGCTAGCCCTCACCCCCGCCCTCTCTCCCGCAAGCGAGAGAGGGGAGCAGAGCCGTTGAGTTTTTACGCCTTCTTTACGCCCACGCCCACCTCTGTATCTCGTCCCTTTACACCCTTCACTCGGACAATTCTCCACAAGCGGCATTTGCCGTATGACGGAGAAATACCCCATGCATCTCTTGGACGGGTTGTCCCTGCTGTTGGCCAGCGGACTGTTCATTTACCTGTTGGTTGCGCTGTTGCGCGCCGGCCGTAGCTGAGGAGTTGGCAATGGACAGTCATGTTGTGTTGTTGCTGGTTGCCTTCTTTGCTTTGGTGCTGCT